>Ga0351906_1033_pt1 | contig 44140 bp, 40 predicted proteins | sample BONcelHT113001E5_FD_206866 | JGI IMG/M metagenome (GOLD analysis project Ga0351906, IMG submission 206866) | Enriched cells from coal bed in the Powder River Basin, Montana, United States - BONCAT cells T11 rep1 HSBNCT.T11.300.1.E5 ... | reverse complement strand
ATCGCGCCGCTGGTCAAGTCGACGCGTAGGATCTTGCCGGTCCATCCGTTCATCTCGTACCTCTCAGCATGTGACTTGTAGACGGGTAGTCCATTGAATAATGAATCGAAACGGGGCGGCACCTGACGGCCTCATATGCAGGTTAGCATCCATGGGCCGCGGAGGTTGGTTCAAGGAGGAGAGCCCTTCTTCCGGAAACGGGCGCCCAAGCCTAAGGACCTATCTCTTTAGGCCGCCACCCGGGCCGCTTGTAGGGCTGCGACCTGGGCCTTCTTGAACGCGATGAGACCGCTCGCCAGCATGAGCAGGGCCCGGTGGTTTTCATCCTTCTTCGACCAGCGGATGAGCAGGCCGCGGTTGCGGTTGAGCCAGGAGTGGCAGGCTTCCACCACCCACCGACGGGCGCGCCACCCCGGGACCCGTAGCTTGTCTTTCATCTCCTCGCCCCGGGAGCGGATATGGGGGGTGAACCGGTAGGCGCTTACCAGCTCCCGGGTATCCTTGTTGTCGTAGGCCTTTGTCCAGGCAGAGGCCCTGCGGCGTCTCGGGGGTGGGCTCCGGCCGCTCGATGGGGATGGAGTCGAGGGTCTCTTTGAGGAGCTTGTGGTCGTTGCGGTTGGCGCCTGCGTGGGCCAGGCCGATGGGGACTCCGGCCCCTTCGGTCAGGACCGAGCGTTTCGCCCCTTTTTCGCTCTATCGGTGGGATTGGGGCCGGTATTCTCTCCTCCCAGGGGCGCCTTGGTCATGGCCCCGTCGCAGGAGAGGAAGCTCCAGTCGATGCCCACCTGCTCGTCGTACTCCACGAGTCCCTCCCGCCAGATCTCTGCGAACACCCCGGCCCGCTCCCACTCCTGGAAGCGGCGATGTGCCGAGGAGCTTGTGCAGATGCCGGTGGCGGTAAGCGCGTTCCACTGCATGCCCGTGCGCAGCACCAAGAAGATGGCGTCCATGGCGTTTCTGTCGGGCACCCGGGGGTTGTGGCAGCCCAAGGGGTGGGGAGGGCGCTCAGGCAGGAGGGGCTCCATCTTCGCCCACAGCCACTCGGGGATGCGCCATCCATCGTCGCGATCGACGAGTCCCATGGTTCTCTCCTCTGTTCGGGGGTCAGATGACCAACCGAGGAGAGGATTCGACGTCGGTTACGGGAGTCCTACAGAGATAGGTCCTAAGGACGGGCCGCAACATGAGCACGCCACGGTCCGTTTCCCGTCGGGAGGCTCGGCCGACCTGCTCGTGCCCCGTCACATCGCCGACATACTCTGGATGGTCCACCTCGACTGCCTCGACCTCAACCCCTGGCCCGTGCGCGTGCCGGATGTCGATCGGCCCGACGAGCTCCGGCTGGATCTCGATCCGGAGGCCGATGTCCCTTTCTCGACCGTGCGGACGGTGGTGCTCCGAGACCGCACGGTGGCGGGCGCCTACAGCGTGCGTCCCACGGGGTTCGTGTCCGCTCCCCTGCGCTGGGGCATCGACGAGGCGGTGGGAGATCTTGGGAGTCTCCTGGACCTCGCCCGGCGCGATGCCGAGGGAGGCCTGGGCGACGCGCCCTGGCCACCTCACTTCCCCAAGCAGCCCGACGAGCCCCCGCGTTTAGCCCTCGCGCCGCCGTGGACCGGGATGAGTTCGCTGCATCTCATACATCCATCACATATCCATCACATCCTGGGAGTAGGCTTACTGCAACTTTGAAAGTGGAATACTGACACGTGGAATACTGACACCAGCAGCGGCGGACGCTCTGGGGATTGTGCGCCCGTCGAAGAATCGTGGAAGGGGTCGGCTATGGGTGGCAAGACGACGGGGCGTGAGACTGTGGGTCGCAAGAGTTTCTTCGTCGGCGCAGTGGTCGTAGCTCTCGTTGTGGCCCTGACGGTCGGTATCACAGTGGCCCGGAGCCAGGAAGGAGCTTCGCTGCCGACGCTCGGGCCTTCAGAACTCCTGGCCAAGGTCGCCCAGGAGGCACCCAAGACGACCACTGTGAACGGCGACGTTACCTGGATCAACGACCTACTCGGGTCCGCGTCCGTACAGTTGCCCGGCGGCGAGGGTGGTCTGGCCTCCCTATTGCAGAGTGGATCGGGAAGATTCTGGTATCAAGAAGGAAGGTTAAGGTTCGAGTCCCAGGGCTCGAGCGGTGACATAGTGGCCGTGGTGAGCGGCGACAGCGCATGGGTCTACAGCTCGGAGTCGGGGACGGCCACCGAGTACACGCTGCCGACCAGGCCGACCGGGCGCGCGGATGCTGAGGATGGTGCGATCGGCGACGCTACCGCTGCCATCGATCTGCCGCAGAAGATCCAGAATATGGTCGACATGTTGGTGCCCGACGCCACTCTGACCGTCACTACAGCCACAGTAGCCGGGCGCGCCGTCTACGTGTTGACCATGGTACCTTCGGCCACAAACACCGTCGTCGGCTCTGTGCAGGCGGCCTTCGACAGCACGACCTTCGTGCCTCTGCGCGCGCAGGTATTCGCCAAGGGCGATACGAAGCCTGTGCTCGAGGCGGGATTCACCAAGGTCTCGTACGATGAGGTGTCGGCCGCTACCTTCGATTTCACGCCTCCGGCCGACGCCAAGGTGGAGCATTCCACTCTGACCATGTCCGCCGGCATGTTGTACAAGATGATGGGCGCCGTCGGCCACGAGCCCGACGAGCGTTCGCCCGCCGGCGATCCGGGCAGCGACGCCGCGCGACGCGACGCCGAACTCACACTGGATGAAGCGACTGCCCGAGCCGGCTTCACCCTGGCTGCGCCGGTGGCTCCCGCGCTGCCGTTCAAGAGCGCTGCGGTGATCGATGCGTCGATGATGGACGCTCTTTCGGTTGGCGCGACGGGCGATGCGCCGGCCCCGGCCGACGTGTCTGGGGCGCCGCTGGTGGTGCTCAGGTACGGCCAAGGCTTCGGCACCGTGGTGGTGTTCGAGACCCGGATCGACGACGCCCAGTGGGCCCAGGCGACCGCTGCCCTTGCCCAGGTGCCGTTGCTGGGTGCGCCGAGCGCCTTCGGCGGTCACCAGGCCTACCAGCTGGGTACGAGGCTCGGTTCGCTGGTGGCTTGGCGGCAGGGCGACGTGGTGGTCCTCGTCGGTGGTAGTGTCTCGCAGGCTGATCTGGAGGCCTTCGCCTCCTCCATCCATGAGTGAGGTCTTGGCCATGACGGATCGTGAACCGCGACCGGCGCAGGAAGCCTGCGTCGGCCCGCGCGTAGTCCTCTCCACCCACCAGCTCACCAAGGACTTCAAGAGCCTGCGTGCGGTGGATCACCTCGACCTGAGCGTGTGCGAGGGCGACGTCTTCGGCTTCCTGGGCCCAAACGGCGCGGGGAAGACCACCACCATCCGCATGATCCTGGGCTTGATCTACCCAACCGAGGGCCACGTGCAGATCTTGGAGCATCGCGTGCCCGATCAGCGGCTGGACGCCCTGCGGCACGTGGGCGGCTTCGTGGATGTGCCCGCCTTCTACAAGAACATGAGCGCGCGACGGAATCTGCGCCTGCTGGGCCGCATGAGTGGCGAGGTGAGCGAGGCGCGCATCGACGAGGTGCTCGACATGGTGGGGCTTTCGCAGCGAGGCGACTCCAAGGTGGGGAGCTACTCTCACGGAATGGGCCAGCGTCTCGGTATCGCACAGGCTCTGATCCACCAGCCTGCCCTCATCATCCTGGACGAGCCCACCAGCGGCCTCGATCCCCAGGGGATGAAGGACGTGCGCGAGTTGGTGCGCGAACTCGGTCGGCAGGGCACGACGGTGTTCCTCTCGTCGCACCTGCTGCACGAAGTCGAACAGGTGTGCAACCGGGCCGTCATCATGGACAAGGGGCGCATCGTGGTGCAGGGCCCGGTCTCGGAGTTGCGCCCGGCGCGCATGTCGGTGAAGGTGCTTACCAACGATCGACCGCGGACGGCGGAGGTGCTTCGTCGCCTCCTTGGCCCCGATGCCGTCCTCGATGGGGGAGACGAGGTCCACGCCGGAGATGAGTTCCTCCGTTTCACGTGCGGAGACGACCTCGTGCCCGAGATCGTGCGTCAGCTGGTCGCCGAGGGCATCGACGTGCGCGCGGTGGTGCCGGCTGTGGAGCAGGGTCTGGAGGACTTCTTCCTCGAGTTGACCGGAGCGTCGTCTAAGGCGGATCGGGGCCACCCGGACTCGAGTCGCGAGTCCACGGGAGCGGAACGATGAGCCACCTGCGCCGCGAGATCGTCAAGCTCCTCTTCCAGAGGCGCACGTACGTGGGCTGGCTGGGCCTGCTGGCCATCCCCGTCATCATGACCATCGCTCTGCGACTCTCCTCCGAGCAACCCTCGGAGGGCCACGGACCGCCCTTCTTCTCGAACATCGCGGGCAACGGGCTCTTCGTGCCCCTGGCCGCCTTGGCCTTCCTGTCGTTCTTCTTGCTGCCGCTGGTCTCGGCGATGACCGGCGGTTTCGTCATCGCCGGCGAGGCCGAGACCGGGACGCTGAAGACACTTCTCACCCGCCCGGTGGCCCGCGGCCGCATGCTACTCGCCAAATGGTTCGTGGCCGTGCTCTACGTGGGTGTGGGTCTCGCGCTCGTCGGTGTGGGGGGCGCCGTGGCCGGCGGGTTGATCTTCGGCTTCCATCCGCTGACCACGTTGTCGGGGGGCCAGCTCGGCATGGCTCAGTCGCTCGGGACCATCGCCCTGGCCTACCTGATCGTGCTGGCGGGCATGACCTGCATCGTCTCCCTCGCGGTGGCTCTCTCCACCCTCACCGACTCCAGCCTGACGGCCGCGGTGGGCACGTTGGTCATTGTGCTGATCCTCGAGGCTTTGGGCCAGTTCAGCTACTTCGACTTTCTCAAGCCCTACCTCTTCACGTCCCATAACGAGGACTGGTTCAATCTGCTGCGCCAGCCCGTCTCGTGGCGGCCCATCTGGGAGGCGCTGCTCACCTACGCCGCCTACATCGTCGTGTTGGTGGGCGTAGCTGTAGCGGCGTTCCGGCGCAAAGACATCCTCTCCTGAGCGACTCCGACCGGTCTGAACCCCGCCGAGCCTAGTGGGCAGCCGACACCACGTCGAAGAAGTCGAAGCCGCTTGGGCGCTCAAGCTGGTCCAGGGTGCAGTCGCGGGGATCTTTGTCCGGACGCCGGCGTTCAAGCCGGGTGGCGTGGCGGAACCGCCCGCCGGTGAGCTGGTCGTAGCTCACCTCGGCCACGAGTTCCGGCCGTATCGCCTGCCAGGTCAGGTCGCGGTCGCCGGTCCAGCGACTCTCGACCCCGGGGCGCCGCGCAGCGGCGCCGAAAGACTCGTGAGAGCGCAACTCTTCCAGGAGGGGCAGGAGCGCCCGGGCTTCATGGTCGCTGAAGCTGGAGGTGTGCCCGACAAAGTGGAGCGCGCCCTGCTCGTCGTAGAGGCCGAGCAACAACGACCCCACCTGGTCGCCCTCGGCCTGGATGCGGTAGCCGCCGATCACCACGTGCACCGTGCGCCGGTGCTTGACCTTGACCATCTCCCTTTTGCCCTCGATGTAGGGCCGGTCGAGTGCCTTGGCCACGATGCCGTCACACCCGGCGGCCTCGAACTCCACGAACCAGCGCCGGGCGGTCTCTATGTCGGTGGTCGAAGGCGTGAGGTGCCACGGTTCGTCGAGCTTTGCCGCGAGGCTCTCGAGTCCGGCTCGCCTCTGGCGGAACGGGAGCCCGCGAAGGTCCTCCCCCTTGAGCGCGAGCAGATCGAAAACCACCAGCTGCGCGGGTGTCTCGAGGGCAAGCCGGCGGATGCGGCTCTCGGCCGGATGGATGCGGTTCTGCAGGAGGTCGAAGGAAAGCACCCCGTCCTGCACCACGACCACCTCTCCGTCGACGACGGTTCCCGCCGGGAGCGCGGCGAGGGCGGGCTCCAGCTCGATGAAGTAGCGAAGGAGGGGCTTGCCGTTGCGGCTGTCGAGCCGGGGAGGCCCGCCGCTCCAGGCGAGTGCTCGGAATCCGTCCCACTTGGGTTCGTAGGCCCAACCGGGAGGGGCGGGCGGTTCCGTTCGCGTTACCGCCTCCATGGGCGTGCGGGGCGGAGCGAAAGGTCGGCCGGCGTGTGACGGGCGCTGTTCTTCGGGGTTCATGGTCTCGATACGGTGCCCAGCGGCCGGCGTTTCCACTCGGACGGTCGGACCAAGACCGCCGCCCATGCGTGGCTCGGGACCAGCGTGGGCACCTACCAGGGGCAGATGCCGTGGGAGATCCGCTTCCTTCCAGATGGAGCTCTGCTCGTGACCGAGCGCTCGGGGCGCATCCTCCGGATCGATCAGGCCACCGGCGCGGTCAGGGAACTCGGCAGGCTGCCGGCGGCTCATGTAGGCGAGGGAGGGCTTCTCGGCTTGGCTCTCGACCCCGTCTTTCCGACCAAGCCTTACCTGTATGTCATGTACACCCACCGCGAAGACGGTGCCGACTCGGGTCTCGCGAACAGGGTCAGCCGACTCACCCTGAGTGGCGACCCGCTGGGGGAGGAGGTCGTGTTGGGAGAGGAGGTAGTGCTCGTTGACGGGATCCCCGGAGCGGGAGTGCACGATGGCGGCCGCGTGGCGTTCGGTCCCGAAGGCTATCTTTGGGTCACCACCGGCGACGCTTCCCGGGGCGATCCCGATCCGTTCGTGACAGAGCACGGTCCGAGTGAGAACGACGAGGTGAACCACATCCAGGCCGGCGGCAACTTCGGCCGGCCTCAGGTCGGGGGCGCCGGTGGGGGGCCGGGATTCGTCGATCCCGTCTACTCCTGGACACCCACGATAGCACCCGCCGGGGCCGTCTTCTACGAGTCGGACGCGATCCCGGGCTGGCGGGGATCGTTCTTGTTCGTCACGCTCAAGGATTCCGATCTGCGCCGGCTGATCCCCACAGATTCGTCCTTCGCGGCGGTCGCGGATGAGCAGATACTCTTCGACGGGCGTTTCGGCCGCCTGCGCTGCATCGCGGTGGGACTGGACGGCGCGCTCTACGTGGGCACGAGCAACCGCGACGGCCGGGGGAATCCCAGAGATGGTGACGACAAGATCCTGCGCATCAGTGTGAGATGACCACGTGGTCGGCGCCTCCCTCGGCGCCGGCGAGCGTGTTTCCCGGTGCCTCTCGGCCGCGCGCAGAGCGGTAACGCCGCGTTTCTACGGGCAGAAGCCCGGGTAAGAACGTGTCAGTCTTGGGCGCCCCGCTCGGACGCGAGGGTGGTCGCGATCCCATGACAGATGACCACCGAAGGAGGAAGCATGAGCATCTTTTTGTGGATTGTGATCGGCGGCCTTGCCGGGTTGGCGGCGCGCTTCGTCACGAAGCGCCGCATGGGTTTCATCGTCACGATCATCGTCGGCATCATCGGCGCTGTCGCCGGTGGCTGGGTGCTGACGGAAGTCACCGATGGCCCCGGGCTCACAGGGTTCGATCTCCGGAGCTTACTGGTCGCGTTTGCCGGAGCTGTCGTGCTGATCTTCGCCTACGATCTCCTGGCGAACCGGGGCAGGCGCTGACGAGGAAGTTGTTGCCCCGGGATTGCTTAGCCTTGCTTCGGGGAATACGTAGTTGTGAGCAGGTCATCATCAAGCGCGCCGCTTCTCATCATTACGACTCAATTACGACTCAATCCTTCCGAACTGCCTCGCGCGCTTCATCCGCAACTTTCTCGTTCTCGACTGCATCCTCGACTTCGCCGCTCGCCTTGTCGATATTGCCTTCGCGCTTCAGATCCTCGTCGTCCGTCAGCTCACGAACAGTCTTGTTGAGTCCACTTTTGCTTCGTCTGCTCCGCCGGCCAGTCGAAGGAAGGAGCATCGTGTCCGCGACGGTAGATCACCGTACGCTGTATCGCCTGCCGTGGAACCTGGCGGACAACGCCATTACGTGGCTCGAGCCCACCACCAAGTGCAACCTCTACTGCGAAGGTTGCTACCGGGAGAACGATCCCGCCGGCCACAAGCCGCTGCAGACGGTCATAGAAGAACTCGACACGGTCAAGCGGCTGCGCACTTCAGACGGCATCTCCATCGCCGGAGGCGAGCCGCTGATCTATCCCCATATCGTGGAACTGGTGCGGTACATATCGTCGCAGGGGTGGAAGCCCATCCTCAACTCCAACGGGCAGGCGCTCACTTCCGAGTTGGTGGCCGAGTTGCTGGACGCCGGACTGGTAGCCTTCACCTTCCACGTGGACTCGCATCAGAGCCGCCTCGGGTGGCACGACAAGACCGAAGAAAACCTCAACGAGCTGCGCCTGCGGCTGGCCCAAACGGTCGCACAGCACGGCAAGGGCCGCATCGCGTGCTCGTTCAACGCCACCATCTATCCCGATACGCTCGATCAGATCCCCATGCTGGTGGATTGGGCGCAAGAGAACATAGAAATTGTACATACAATGGTCTTTATTCTTTTTCGTTCCGTTCGGCCGAAATCCAGCTTCGATGGGTTCGTGTGCGGAGAGAAGGTGGATGTGGGCGAACTCGTGTACCAGTTGGACACGCAGGAGGTGCCCCGCGACATCGTGGCACAGGAAGCGGTGGATCGCATCCGCCGGGCCTACCCGGAGTTCAACCCCTGCGGGTACCTGAACGGTACCGAGGATCCGGCCGCGTTCAAGTGGCTCGTGGGTGTGCGGATGGGCAATTCACGCCGCATGTTCGGTTGCTGGGACTCCAAGATGATGGAGCGGGTGCAGACGCTGCACCACCGCTGGTACGGCACCTACCTGGCCTATTCGCGGCCGGGCCTCATGCGACGGGCGCGCGTCATGCTGCCGGTGGCGCTCGTCAACAAGAGCGTGGCCCGCTCGTTCTGGAATCTCGTGACGTCGCCCCGCGATTGGTTCGCTCCTTTACGCCTGCAGGCCGTGACGATCATCCAACCCTGCGACGTGCTTCCCGACGGCCGCCAGAGTATGTGCGACGGCTGCCCCGATATCCTGCCCTACAAGGGACGGTTGGTGTGGAGCTGCCGGGTGGACGAGTTGGAGAAGTTCGGCGCCTTCGTCACCTTCGGAGCCAAGGAGCAGGAGTCGGTGGAGGAGATCCTGACGAGTTCGTGATCGAGTAGCCTCTGCTCCCGGGGATTCCGCGCGCGCCTACGGCTTCAGGCGCCAGCCCCGCGCGAGCATCAGGGTGGCCAAGGAGATGAGCCCGGCGGCCACCACCGCGGCCACCAGTAATGAGAGCGTGACCGGCGCCTCGTGGAGGCCGACAAAACCGCCGCGCGCCGCGGCTACCAGGTAGAAGATGGGGTCGAGGCGCGTCAGGAAAGCCCAGATGCCGGAAAGGTCCTGAACGGAGTAGAACACGCCGGCCACCAGCGTGAGAGGTGCGATCACCAGGTTGGCCACGAACGAGAACTGATCGAAGCTCTCCGCCCAGATGCCGGTGACCACACCAAGGGCGGCGAAGATCACACCGGTCAGCGCCAGGCTCACGAGGGCGAGGACCGGCGCATGCACGCCGCCGGTGAAAGGCGCGGCGATCACGACGAGCAGTGCTCCCGTGATGCCCGCGCGGACCAGACTGCCCACCATGTAGGCCAGCGTCATGCGCCAGGCGGCCATGGGGCTGCTGAGTACGTCCTCGATGTGGCCCGTCGCCTTCGGCGTGGCGGCCTCGATGGAAATGATAACCCATCGAGGGCTCGGAGGATCTGCGGCACCCGCCTGCGTGTCGTTCAGCGCGCTCGTGGGAATAGTCTGCAGCAGCCACCACGAACGTCGTCGCCACAGCGAGGTAAAGCATGACCCCATCTGACGCTTCATCTGACGCGCCCGAAGAATCCCTCGACTGCGTGGGCCTTCTGTGTCCCGAGCCACTGTTCCAGACGCGCGAGGCCCTGGATGCTCTCGAAGAGGGGGATGTCCTCGAGGTGCTGGCCGATGATCCGGCTGCGGAGGAAGACCTGACGCGCTTCGTCAAACGGACCGGCCACGAGATGGTCTCGATCGAAGACGAAGGCGACTATAAGCGTTTCTTGATACGCAAAGGACAGTAGGAGGCGACCGCTATGAAGAATGAGAACGCGATCCTGTATGTGCAGACCAGCAACGCGCCGGAGCGCCAATACTCCCCTCTCGTGCTGGCGCAGGCGGCGAAGGCCATGGACCTCGAGCCTACCGTCTACTACCTCGGTATGGGTCTGCTGACGCTCCGCCCCGGCGAGGCTGAGAAGATGCAACTCGGCGCGTTCCCGAGCGTGCGCGAGATGCTCGACAAGACGTTGGCGATGGGCATCCCCATCCTCGTGTGTGAGGCCTCGAAGCAGATGCTCGGCTGGGAGAAGGTGGAGCTGATCGACGGCGTGAAGATCGTGGGCGCGGCTACTCTGAACGACCTCGCGCTCGACGCCGGCGCGACCATGTGGTTCTAGGCGGTGAGGATGGATGTCTATCTGGACTATCAGTCGGCCAAGCCGGTCGATCCGCGCGTGGTCGAGGCGATGGTGCCGTACTTCACCGAGCGTTTCGGCAACCCGGCAGCGCTCCACACGGTAGGCGATCGCGCCACTGAGGCACTCGAAGAGAGTCGAGCGGCCGTGGCCGCCTTCATCGGCGCGCAACCCGAGGAGGTCATCTTCACCTCGGGCGCGACCGAGTCGAGCAACCTCGCTCTCATCGGTTACGCCAACCGCAACAAGCGGGCGGGCGACCACGTGATCATCTCCGAGGTGGAGCACATCTCGCTGCACAACATCGGAAAGTACCTTGTGAAAGAGGGCCTCCGAGTGGGCAAGGTGCCGCCCGATCAGTACGGGCGTATCGATCCCCAAAAGGTCCGCTCCCGCATCACCGACGACACGATCCTCGTCTCGGTGGGATGGGCGAGCAATGAGGTGGGCACGATCCAGCCCATCACCGCCCTGGCCGAGATGTTGCGCGGCACAGGCGTCGCGCTCCACGTCGACGCCGTGGCCGCGGAGGGTCTGCTGCCCATCGATATGGCCGCCGTACCGGTGGATCTGATGACGCTCTCCAGCAACGACATCTACGGCCCGCCGGGGCTTGGTGCTCTCTACATCCGCAAGGGCACCCGCTTGGCGGCCGTCACGATGGGGGGCGGCCAGGAGCGGGGTCTGCGCTCCGGCACCGAGAACCTACCCGCCATCGTGGGCATGGCCGCCGCCGCCCGTATCGCCGCGGAGGAGCTCTCCGGCGAGGCGGCCCGCCTCACCACGATGCGTGACCGCCTCATCGAAGCCGTACTTGAAGCCATTCCCGACGCGCACCTCAATGGGCATCCCACTGAGCGTCTACCCAACAACGCCCACTTTCGCTTCGAGGGCGTGGAGGGCGAGTCGCTGCTCCTCTCCATGAAAGACGAAGACGTGTGGGTCTCGACGGGCTCAGCCTGCTCCTCGAAGACCCTCGAGCCCTCGCATACGCTCATCTCGTGCGGTCTGCTCCACGAGGAGGCCCACGGATCCCTGGAGTTCACCTTCGGGCGGTTCAGCCGGGAGGCAGACGTGGACCGTGTGATGGAGGTCCTGCCCGGCATCGTGGCGCGCCTGCGGCACCTCTCGCCCCTGTACAGAAAGGTCTAGGAGGCATCCCTATGAAGTCCACTCAGTACTCCGAGAAGACGCTCGATCACTTCCGCAACCCTCGCAACGTGGGCACGCTCGAGGGCGACGATATCGCCGTGGGGCGGGTGGGCAACCCAGTGTGCGGCGATCTCATGGAGATATACGTGCGGATCAAGGACGAGCACATCGACGACATCAAGTTCCAGACGTTCGGCTGCGGGTCGGCGGTGGCGACGTCGAGCATGGTCACCGAGCTGGTCATGGGCAAGACGCTGGACGAGGCACTCGAGGTGACCCGGGCCGACGTGGCCGACGCGCTCGACGGACTCCCTCCGGTGAAGATGCACTGCTCGAACCTGGCGGCCGACGCGCTGCACGACGCTATCAGGAACTGGCGGTCGAACAAGCGCCTTACACCCCTCAGCGAGGAGGAGATAGCCTCCTCCGGAGCGGGGTGCGGAGCCCGCGCGGTGACCTACGTGGAGGGGACTGAGGAGTACGCCGGCAAGGGGGTCTACACCGCGGTCGACGACGTCTCGGAGCTCACCGACAAGCGCGTGTTGGTGCTCGACAAGGGCGTGGCCTCCGCCCGGTTGGCCCTGGAGCTGACCAAGGTGACTCCTCGGGTGGTCTTTGTGACCGAGCTCGAGACTCTGGGGCTGCCCGACGACGTGGCCACCGAGGTGAAGCGCTCCGACGTAAAAGTGCTCTTCCAGTCGCGCCTGCTTGGCGTGCTCGGTGAGGGCGAGGTGGAGAAGGCTCGTATCCGCGACCTCGACGAGGATAACGAGTACGAGCTGTTCGTCGATGCGGTGGTATTGCTGGGGGCGTAAGGGTTCCCGCCCGGGCCAGCCATCATCTCGACCGGCGCGTCGAGTCTAAAGCCCCTCCGGCGGCCTGCCGGACGGGGCTTTTTCCTGCAGGTGACCCGATTTGTCGTCCTCGGTCGCGCCCGTGGCCATGCCACGAGCGCGACCGCATCCTCCCTCGACCGCGGCCATCGTGCCCCGGAGGCGGGCGTCATTCTGAAACGGGCCCAAATTCCAGCGAGAGACCTTTACATCCCGGGTCGGCCGCGCTAAAGTGCCTATTAACTGAACGGCCAACCAAAGAATTCAGGCCGTCTGAGGGGGACGCTCCACGGGCACTCACCTTCTTGCGATCGGCCACCATTACTTGAATGCAGTCAGGATGCGGCTCTATAGAAGGGGCAGAGAATGAGGTACGCAGAGACGGGGTTCAATCTAGAGATCGACCTATCCCGGGGAAGCATCGAGCGGGTGGGGACCGACCCGGGGCTCACCGCGCTCCATCTCGGCGGTCAGGGCACCGCCGCCAAGATACTGTGGGATAGGGTCGACCCGGACGTCGACCCCTTCGATCCCGAGAATCTCCTCATCTTCAGCACCGGTCTCCTGCACGGCACTCCCGTTCCCGGCGCGAACCGCACCGCAGTCGATACCTTCTCCCCCCAGACGAACCGGTACTCGCATTCGCTGTTCGGAGGGTTCTTTGGGCCGGAGCTGAAACACGCCGGCTACGACAAGATCGTCATCCGCGGCAAGGCCCCCGATTTCGTCTACCTATGGATCCACAACGACAAGGTAGAGATACGCGACGCCACCCATCTTCAGGGGAAGGGCGCACTGGAGACCGCGACGCTCATCAAAGAGGAGCTGAACGAGAAAGAGGCCCAGGTGGCGGCCGTTGGCTTGGCCGCTGAGAACAGGGTCTACATGGCCACCATCGAGCACGCGAACTCGAGCGCCTCTCGGGGGGTGGGCGTGATCATGGGCGACAAGCGGCTGAAGGCGATAGCCGTGCGGGGAACCAACGACATCAACATCGCCCAACCGGCCGAGCTCTTCGAGAAATGCGCCGCCATGTACCAGAAGATCTACGACAACCCGGATTGCGGGGACCTTCTTGCGCACGAAGAAGACGAGGAGTTCCACGTCAACAACTTCGCCTGGGGCAACGCTCGCGACCGAATCAAGGGCTTCTGGAGCAAGGAGCGGGAGCATGAGTGGACGGAGCTCTCGAACCGTGTGCGCCTGCGGTGGACGGGGTGCTACAACTGTCCGAAGGATTGCCACCAGGCCGTCTCCTACCCGGGGCGCCCTACGTACTTTCAGAAGTGCTATAACAAGCTCACGTATGCCATGGCGGCCTACGAGGAACTGGACTTCAACTACAACATTCTCGGCGTTACCCAAGAGTATGGACTGGACGGGTTCTCGACGCCCCAGGTGTTGGCCTTCGGCGTGGAACTGTACGAAGCCGGTATCCTGACGGACGAGGATCTGCCTGACTTCCCGGCCGATGGGGCGGGGAGGTTCTTCTACCTGGTCGAGAAGATCGCGCGGCGCGAGGGCATCGGCGACATCCTGGCCAACGGGGTCTACCATGCGGCCCGTCAGATCGGCAAGGGCGCCGAGCAGTACGACCACAACACCATGAAGAAGTTCGAGCAGGTGCCGCTGAAGTTGGGGATGGTCAACTACCCCTACTTCCTCATGTACGCCACCGGCGAGAAGATGAACATCACCCAGATCGAAGGATCCTACCCCCAGGTGGCCATCGCCGACCCGAAGGAGAGGGAGGAGTTCGTGAAGGGGTGGGACGCGGCCCCGCAGAGATTCAAGAAGTGGTATTTGGAGTGGGAGCCGCGTCAGCATCCGTCCATCGAAGCGGCGGTGCACATCTGCGACTGGAACGAGACCATGCACTACGTGGATGACGCGATAGGCACCTGCGCCTTCTTGTCGTCGTTCACGGGCCAGTGGGCCGGCAGGGCTCCGTACCACATACACAACCTGCCGGACTTCATCTCGCTGGCCACGGGGATGGATCTCGATTCCGATGGACTGTGGAAGATCGCCGCTCGGAACCGCAACCTGATCAGGGCGATCAACGTGCGGCGGGGCTTGAGGCGGAGCGACGAGAAGCCGCCTGAAGATCACTGGAAGAAGAGAGAACCGGAGATGGAACAGAAGCTCCTCGACGAGTACTACGCTTTCAAAGGGTGGACGAACGACGGTATCCCCACCAAGGAGAAGCTCGACGACCTGGGCTTGGACTACGTGAGCGAGGATCTCGTTCGACGGGGGATCCTGCCGGGCGCTGAGGAGACGGCGGCCAAAGAGCCTGCGGCGGCACGAACGGAATGACCGAGGCGAGAAGGGGACGACAGCCGTGAAGGACGTGGTAGAGAAGAGAATAGTCAAAGAGATCAAGGTCGATCTCGACAAGTGCATCGGCTGTCGCGCCTGCGAGATGGCCTGCTCTGCCTTCCATGCCCGGCCGAGGTTCAGCGCCACCAACCCGGCCCGGTCGCGCATACGCGTGGTCATCGACGAGCTGAATGACGTGTATGTGCCGATACGCGCGACCGAGTACACGTCGGCCGAGTGCGCCGGCAGGCACAAGTACACGATCAACGGCAAGGAGTATTCCGACTGCAGCTTCTGCGGGGCCTCCTGCCCCTCAAGGGATTACTTCCTTGAACCGGACTCCGGCCTGCCGCTCAAGTGCGACATGTGCGAAGAGGATCCCACTCTGCCGGAACCGTGGTGTGTCCAAGTGTGTCGCTGCGATTGCCTCACCTACGTGGAATCGGAAGACGTGGTGCAGGTGGAGGAGGAGAAGCGGGGCGAGATGGAGCTGGGATTGGAATCGTTGGCTAAGAAGTATGGATTGGACAAGGTGTTGGACACCGTTGCCCGGATGTCGAGCAAGGGCTAGAGGCCTGCGGCCCGGCGGCGAAAGACAGGAAGGGCTATGGAGACTGAGAACCTTTCGGATTATGCGGAGATACGTGAGCTGGTGCACGAGAGCGGTGGCGAGGCCTTCGACCGCTGCTACCAGTGCGGGCTCTGCGACGTCGTCTGTCCGTGGAACCTGGTGCGGCCGTTCAGCATCCGCAAGATCGTGCGAGAGGCGGCCTTTGGCCTGACGGAGATCGAAGAGGAGGAGATCTGGAGGTGCACCACCTGTGGGCGGTGCCCGCAGAAGTGCCCCCGGGATGTGAAGCAGATCGAATCGGGGGTGGCGCTTCGCAGGATCGCCACGGAGTTCAAGGTTTTTCCCACTGCCGTTCAGCCAATGCGCACCGCGAGGGCGAGCCTCCTCAGCGAAGGGAACCCTCTTGGCCAGAAGCGCGACGAGCGTGCGAAATGGGCGGAGGGGCTCTCGGTCAAACCGTACACCGAGGGTATGGAGATCCTGTACTTCGCCGGCTGCTACCTCGCGTACGACCCGCGCCTGAGGAGCGTCGCCCGGGCCACGGCTACGCTGTTGAACAAGGCGGGGGTGGATTACGGCATCCTCGGCTCCAAGGACAGTTGTTGCGGAGAGAGCATCCGCAAAGCAGGGGACGAGGAGGCGTTCAAGCGCCTCGCCAAGGAGAACATCAAGAACTGGATCGACAACGGCGTGTCCAAGATCCTCGTCTCGTCGCCGCACTGCTACCACACCTTCAAGAACGAGTACCCGGAGTTCAGGGTGAGCTTCGAGGTGGTGCACATGTCCGAGCTCCTCTTGGACCTGGTGGAGCAGGGCAGGCTGGAGCTGAAGGGCGAGTACCCGAAGACGGTCACCTACCACGACCCCTGCTATCTGGGCCGCCACAACGGCATCTACGACGCTCCGCGCGCGCTCCTGAGGAAGGTGTCAGGCCTGGAGTTGCGGGAGATGCCCGACACGCGCGCCGACAGCCTCTGCTGCGGAGGCGGGGGTGCCCGCATATGGATGGAGACGCCGAAAGAAGAGCGGTTCTCCAACATCCGCATGGAGCAGGCCATGGGCGTGGAAGCCGAGGTGCTGGCCACCGCCTGCCCGTACTGCATCACCATGTTCGAAGAGAGCAGGTTGAGCGCGGCCGATCGCGGGGCGCCGGAGGTCAAGGACATCACCGAGATCCTGGCGGAAGTCATCTAGCAACGCAGGCGCCTGATGAGGACGTAGAGACGTGGAGAACGAGACGACGCACAGCCAAAGCCCCGCGCAGCCGCCGCAAGGCCTCACTCATCCGCCCGACAGCGGTCTGGGCGACGTCATGGTCGTGGGCGGGGGCATCAGCGGCATCCAGGCCGCCCTCGACCTGGCTACGGCCGGCTTCAAGGTCTACCTGGTGGAGAAGGCGCCCACCATCGGCGGCAAGATGGCCCAGCTCGACAAGACCTTCCCTACCAACGACTGCTCGATGTGCATCGAGTCCCCCAAGTTCATCGAGTGCGATCGGCACCCGAACATCGAGATCCTCACCTACACCGAGGTGGACAAGGTGGAGGGCGAGGCCGGCGACTTCAACGTGACGCTCACGAAGAAGCCCAGGTACGTCAACGAGGATATATGCACCGGCTGCAACACCTGCGTGGAGTACTGTCCGGTGAAGATCCCGGACGAGTACAACCAAAACCTCTCCGAGAGCAAGGCCATCCACATCTACTTCTCCCAGGCGGTGCCCCTGGTCACGTATGTGGATGAGGAGCGCTGTCTCTACCTCAAAGAGAAGAAGTGCAACATCTGCGTGGGGGTCTGTAAGAACAAGGCCATCGATCTTCACATGAAGGCCGAGAAGGTCAAGATAAACGTGGGCGCCATCGTCCTCTCTCCCGGCTACGAGACCTTCGACCCCCGGCTGCGGGGCGACTACGGCTACGGCCGCATGCAGAACGTGGTCACGAGCCTGGACTATGAAAGGCTCCTGTGTTCCACGGGACCGTTCGAAGGCGAGGCTCTGCGGCCGTCCGACAAGAAGCATCCGAAGAAGATCGCCTGGATCCACTGCGTGGGATCGCGGCAGGTGATCCCGGGCGGGAACACCTACTGCTCAGCCGTGTGCTGCTCCTACACTCAGAAGCAGGTGATCCTCTCCAAGGACCACGACGCCGACCTCGAGGCCACCGTTTTCCACAACGACATCCGCTCCTACGGCAAGGACTTCGAGCGCTTCTACCAGCGGGCCGAGAACCTGCCCGGGGTCCGCTTCATCCGGAGCTACGTCTCCATCGGCAAAGAGATCCCCGAGACCAAGAACGTCACCATCAGGTATGCCACCGACGACGAGGGGGTCAAGGAGGAGGAGTTCGACCTGGTGGTCCTCTCCGTGGGCATGAACCCTCCGGCCGACGCGCAGGGCATGGCGACGAAGTTCGGCATCGAGCTCGACGACTACGGATTCTGCAGCACCGATCCTGTCAATCCCATGCAGAGCTCCCGCCCGGGCATCTTCGTCAGCGGCGCCTTCAACGGGCCGATCGATATTCCCGAGTCGGTGGTGACCGCCAGCGGGGCCGGATCCTTGAGCGGTGAGCTTCTCTCCTACCGGCGGGGCAAGTTGGCCCGGGACAGGGTCTATCCGGCCGAACGGGACGTCTCGGAGGAGGAAGCCAAGGTCGGGGTCTTCGTGTGCCACTGCGGGGCCAATATCGGGAGGGTGGTGGACATCCCCTCCGTGGTCGATTACTCCCTTGGCTTGGACAACGTCGTTCACGCGGAAGAGGGACTCTTCATCTGCTCCACCGACGCCGCCCAGCAGATCTCGGAGACCATCCGCGACAAAGGGCTCAACCGCGTGGTCGTAGCCGCCTGTACCCCCAGGACTCACGAGCCCCTGTTCCGGGACACACTGCGGGAAGGGGGCCTCAACCAGTACTTCTTCGACTTCGCGAACATCAGGGAGCACTGCTCCTGGGTCCACTCCCGGGAGAAGGAAGAGGCCACCGAGAAGGCCAAGGACATCGTGCGCATGTCGGTGGCCCGCTCCTGCCACCTGGAACCCCTGGAAGAGTACGACCTGCCCGTCAACAAGGCCTGCCTGGTGGTGGGTGGCGGCGTGGCCGGGATGACCAGCGCCATGAGCCTGGCCGGCCAGGGCTTCGAGGTCTTCCTGGTGGAGAAGGATGGGGATCTCGGAGGGATGGCCCGGCGCATCCACCGCACCCTGGAGGGCCTGGACGTCCAGGCCTACCTCGGCGACCTCATGCGCCGCGTCTACCAGCACCCCCAGATCCACGTCACCACCGGCGCCACCATCACCGAGGTCGCGGGCTACGTGGGCAACTTCACCACCACCGTCCAGTTCGAGGGCCGCACCAAGGAGATCCTCCACGGGGCGGCCATCCTGGCCACGGGCGCCGACGAGCACCGGCCCGTCGAGTACCTCTATGGCGAGCACGATCGGGTGCTCACCCAGCTCGAGCTGGAGGAGTTGCTCGCGGCGAACGGGTCCGGGGGATCGCCGGCAACCGACGCGCCCGAGGACGGCGGGTGGCTCGCCGCGGCCGAGAGCCTGGTCATGATCCAGTGCGTCGGCTGCCGCCGGCCGGACCGCAACTATTGCGCCCGCATCTGCTGCAACCAAGCCATCAAGAACGCCCTCGCGCTCAAGGACGCGAGCCCGGCTCGCAACATCTACGTGCTCTTCCGAGACATACGCACCTACGGCTTCGCCGAGGACTACTACCGGGACGCCGCCAACAGGGGTGTACGGTTCATCCGCTACGAGCCCGAAGACAAGCCTCTGGTGGAGGCCGCCGGCCCGGAGGGACTGACGGTCACCGTGACCGATCCCATCCTGGGTAAGCGCCTGGCCATCGATGCCGACGCCGTGGTGCTATCCGCCGCGGTCGTCCCTGCGGCCGACGCCACCGACGTAGCCCGCCTCTTCAAGGTGGCCATGAGTCCTGACGGCTTCTTCCAGGAAGCCCACGTAAAACTGCGGCCCGTGGACTTCGCCGCCGACGGCGTCTTCCTCTGCGGCACGGCCCACTACCCCAAACACATCACCGAGACCATCAGCCAGGCATACGGCGCGGCCGGGCGGGCAGTCACCCTCCTCTCCCAAGACACGGTCACGGCCTCCGGGTCGGTGTGTGGGGTGGACGAGAGCGCGTGTATCGGGTGCGGGGCCTGTATCTCCGCCTGCACCTACGGCGCCATACAGTTCTACGAGACGCGGCAGGGAAACAAGGTGAGCGTGAACCCCGTCCTCTGCAAGGGCGACGGTCTCTGCAACGCCAAGTGTCCCACCGGAGCCATCTACCTGAAGCACTACACCGACGAAGAGGTGCTGGCCCAGATCGACGCCGCGATCCCGGAACGGGAGAAGGCAAGCTCGGAAGTCGGCTGATTCAGCGAGCGTCCGTACAACCGACGTAGGAGTCTCACACGAATGGCCTCAGGGTTCGATTTCAAGCCAAGGATACTAGGGTTCCTTTGTAACTGGTGAGGATACTCGGCCGCCGACCTGGCTGGAGTTTCCAGACTGCAGTACATGCCCCATATTCGGATTATCCGGCTCATGTGCACGGGCCGGGTGGATCCTGCGTTCATCTTCCGAGCCTTCGCGAACGGGCAGGACGGTGTCTTCATCGGCGGCTGCCTGCTGGGCGAATGCCACTACATAACCGAAGGCAACTACGACGCCTTGAACATGGTGCATCTCTGCAAGCGGTTGCTGGAGCACATCGGTCTCGACCCCGAGCGGTTGAGGATCGAGTGGATATCCTCCGCCGAAGGCATCAAGTTCGCCGACATCATGAACGACTTCGGCACGACGCTCAAAGAGCTTGGCCCGCTCGGCGAGGCCGAAGGCCTCAGCCAAGAGGAGCTGAAGTCCGGGATCGATGAGGTGACGCGGCTGATCCCCTACATCAAGGTGAAGAAGCGCGAGAAGCTGGAGATGCGCTTCAAGAAGGAAGAGGACTACAAGGGCCTGTACTCGCGAGACGAGATCGAGAAGTTGTTCTCCGACACGGCCTCCTACTACATCGATCCGGAGAAGTGCCAAGCCTGCATGATCTGCGGGAAGAGATGTCCCGTGGAGGCGATCTCGGGCGCGAGGAACGTGATCCACGTTATCGACCAAGAGAAGTGCATCAAGTGCGGAAGCTGCTACGAGGCCTGTCCACCCCGGTTCGGCGCCATCGACAAGCTGTGCGGCGTTCCGGTGCCCCCTTCCATCCCAGAGGGGGAGAGGACAAAAGTGAAGGTCCGTTCCCGGGGATGACGGCGACTGAGGGAGGTGAGGCGAAGGTGAACTCGGGATTCTCGTTCAAACCAAGGATCATAGGCTTCCTCTGCAACTGGTGAGGATACTCGGCCGCCGACCTGGCTGGAGTTTCCAGACTACAGTATGCACCAGATGTAAGGATCATCCGCCTGATGTGCACGGGCAGGATCGACCTTGCGTTCGTACTTCGAGCGTTCTCGAACGGGGCAGATGGGGTGTTCGTCGGCGGCTGTTGGCTCGGCGAGTGCCACTACCTCACCCAGGGCAACTACGATGCGTTGAGTCTGTTGCACATATGCAGGAGGCTGCTGACGTACATAGGCATTAACCCCGAGAGACTGAGACTGGAATGGCTGTCGTCGTCCGAAGGGACGCGTTTCGCCGAAGTCATGAACGACTTCTCCGGGCAGGTCAGGGAACTCGGGCCTCTGGGCGAGGGCGAAGGCTTGGATGAGGACGCGTTGCGGATCAAACTGGAGGCGGTCACGCAGCTGATCCCGTATGTGAAGCTCGTCGAGCGGGAGAGGCTACGGGTACCTTTGAAGTCGGAGGAGGAATACAACAGGTTCTTCGCCGGCGACGAGGTGGCCAGGCTCTTCGATGAGCTCGTCGCCGGGAGGCTCACCATCGGCCAGATCGTGCTGCTCCTTCGCGAGGGACCGCTTTCGACCGGAGAGATCTCCGAGGCTCTGCAACTGAACCCATCTGAGGTGTCGAGGCACCTGAACACGTCGGCGAGACAGGGATTGGTCCGATACGACGAAGGGGAGTGGAGCACCGTATATGGACAATGACAGCATCGACCAGATCATCGATACGCACCGAGCCGAGCCCAGTGCGCTGATCCAGATCCTGTTGGATATCCAAGCCGAACGTCGTTGGCTTCCCAGGGAAGCGCTCGAGAGGGTGAGCGAACGGCTCGAAGTCCCGATGACCCGCATCATGCACATCGCCACCTTCTATAAAGCCTTCAGCCTGGTCCCCAAGGGGCGGCACGAGATCCACATCTGTGTGGGCACCGCCTGCCACGTCCGTGGCGCGGAGCGCGTGCTCGACTCCGTGGAAGACCTGACGGGGATCCAGCCCGGGGAGACCGACCTGGACCTGAAGTTCAGCCTGGAGACCGTGAACTGCCTGGGCTGCTGTGCTTTGGGGCCGGTGATGGAGATCGACGGCAAGCCTCACGGCAAGATGGCGCCGGCCAAGATCGCGGATGTGTTGGAAACCTATGCCTAAGAACAGTGAAGATACGTCCACCAGTGAATACCCGTCTTTGGGGAAGATCATGTCGCGGATAGGTTCGCCCGCCGAATTGGAGGAGCTCAGGAAGGGGCTCCAGGCGGAAAGGGATCCGGCAAAGCCCCGCATCACGCTGTGTGGCGGGTCTGCGTGCCTCGCCACGGGCAGCAAGGAAGTGGCGGCCGGCATGGAGGCCGAGCTGGAGGCGCAGGGCCTCAGTGCTCAGGTCGATCTGAGGAAGACCGGGTGCCGTGGGTTCTGCGAGAGGGGCCCGGTCGTGGTGACCCACCCGGACGAATCGTGCTACCTGCAGGTGGAGCCGGGAGACGCCCCCGAGATCGTCGCGCAGTCCGTGAACGGGCATACCGCCATCGACCGTCTGCTGTACACGGACCCGGGCACGGAGGAGCGGATACAGAGGGAATCCGACATCCCCTTCTACAAGCACCAAGTGAGGCGGGTGTTCGGTTCCAACGGGAGCATCGACCCGAAGAGCATCGAGGACTATCTGGCGCTCGGTGGTTACTCGGCCTTGGAGAAGGCTCTCTTCCGGATGACCTCCGATGAGGTGGTGGAGGAGGTCAAGAAGTCGAAGCTCCGGGGGAGGGGCGGTGGCGGCTTTCCCACGGGGAGGAAGTGGGAGGAATCCCGGAACGCCCCTGGTGAAGCGAAGTATGTGATCGTGAATGCGGACGAGGGGGACCCGGGCGCGTATATGGATCGGAGCCTGCTCGAGGGGAATCCTCACCTGATCCTCGAGGGGTTGGCGATCGGAGCCTACGCCGTCGGCGCCCGCGAGGGCTATATCTACGTGCGCCAGGAATACCCGCTGGCGGTGGAGAACGTGATCCTTGCCATCAAGAAGGCTGAAGAGTATGGCTTCCTCGGCACGGACATCCTCGGGTCGGGCTTCGACTTCACCGTCACGGTGCACCAAGGCGCAGGCGCGTTCGTCTGCGGCGAATCGAGCGCACTGATGACGGCACTGGAAGGCAGGGTGGGAGAGCCCCGGCCGAAATACATCCACACGGCGGTCAAGGGAGTCTGGGATCAGCCCAGCGTGTTGAACAACGTGGAGACGTGGGCGAACGTGCCGCTCATCATCAACGAAGGCGCCGAATGGTTCGGCGAGTTCGGGACGGAAGGGAGTAAGGGCACGAAGATCTTCTCCCTCGTGGGGAAGATAACCAACACCGGCCTCGTGGAAGTGCCCATGGGCATGACCCTGGAAGACATCATCTTCAAGATCGGCGGTGGTATCCCCGGCGGCAAGAAGTTCAAGGCGGTGCAGACCGGGGGGCCTTCGGGAGGATGTATACCCGAGGCGCTCCTGGGCCTGGAAGTGGGGTTCGACGAACTCACCGAGGCCGGTTCGATGATGGGCTCCGGCGGCATGATCGTCATGGACGAAGACACCTGTATGGTCGATGTCGCCAGGTATTTCCTCGCGTTCCTCGCCGACGAGTCGTGCGGCAAGTGCGCCCCCTGCCGTGAAGGCACGGGTCAGATGCTCAAGATCCTCACAGATATCACCGAGGGGAGGGGGCGGGAAGGACACCTCGAGCTCCTGGAGGAGCTGTCCGAGGTGGCCAGGGAGGCCTCTCTGTGCGCCCTGGGAAAGAGTGCGCCCAACCCGTTCCTGAGCACGTTGCGGTATTTCAGGGACGAGTACGAGGTCCACATCCTGGAGAAGCGGTGTCCGGCCCGTTCCTGCAAGGAGTTGATCGCCTACCACATCGACCCAGCTCTGTGCCGGGGCTGCATGCAGTGCATGAAGCAGTGCCCCGCCGACGCGATCGACGGCGGCAGGAACCGCATCCATGTGGTCGACCAGGAGGCGTGCACCAAGTGCGGCACCTGTTTCGAGGTCTGCCCAGCACGCTACGACGCGGTGAGAAAGACCTCCGGCGAGCCGATTCCGCCGCCCGTATCGGAAGAACAACGGATCATCGTCAGAAAGAGCAAAGAGACATGAGTGCCACTCTTCTGCAGATCGATGGAAAGCAGGTTGAAGCGCAGGAAGGGATGACCCTTCTCGAGGCGGCTCAGGGTGCGGGGATCCGGATCCCGACGCTGTGTCACCACGAAGGACTCGAGCCGTACGGCGGGTGCCGCATCTGCATGGTGGAGATCGAGAAACGCGGCTGGTCGAAACTGGTGGCGGCCTGCGTCTATCCGGTAGAGGGCGACGTGGTCGTACGGACGAGGTCTGAGAAGATCGACCTGATCCGGAAGACGATCCTGGAGCTACTCCTGGCACACGCTCCCGATTCTCCGGGATTGCTGAGCCTGGCTCGCGAGTATGGAGCGGACAAGGACAGGTTCGAAGCGCAGGCTTCGTTCTGCGTCCATTGCGGCCTGTGCGTTCGATACTGCTCCGAGATCAAGAAGGCGAACGCCGTGGGATTCCTCGACAGAGGGAAGAGGCGCGAGATAGCCTTCATCCCAGAGATAGCGGCCGCGGAGTGCTGGAGCTGTATGGAATGCTTCGCGCTGTGCCCCACCTCGGCGCTGCAGGCGGCGTATGTGTGGGTCAACGCGCTGGTGCCGTCCCTGCCTCATGTGGAGGCCGGATCGGAGCGCTAGATGAGACCCACCTGCCGGCCCACGGTGGCGAAGATGTCGAGCACCTGGTCGAGCTGCTCGTCGGTGTGGGTGGCCATGTAGCTGGTGCGTAGCATCTGTCGCCCGGGTAGCACGGCCGGCGAGATCACCGGGTTCGTGAACACGCCGCCCTTGAGCAGCAGTTTCCAGGTGAGGAACGTGCGCTGATCGTCGCCGATCAGGATGGGCACGATCGGGGTGACGGAGTTGCCCGTGTCGAACCCCATCGACTGGAAGGCGTCGCGCATGCGGGCGGCGTTGCGGTTCACGCGCTCTATCCTCTCCGGCTCGGTGCGCATCACGTGCAGGGAGGCCAGCGCGCACGCGGTGTTGGCCGGCGTGGGACTGGCGCTGAAAATGAGGCTGCGTGCGTGGTGTTTCACGTAGCTGATGACATCGGCCTCTCCGGCGACGAACCCCCCAAGCGACGCGAACGACTTGCTGAAGGTGGACATGATGATGTCCACCTCGTCTGTGACGTCGAAGTGGGCCGCGGTGCCCCGGCCTCCACCGGTGACTCCCATGCCGTGAGCGTCATCGACCATGACACGCACGCCGTACCGGCGGCACAAGGCGGTCAGCTGCGGCAGAGGCGCCAGGTCGCCTTCCATGCTGAAGACCCCGTCCACGACCAGCAGCGCCCCGGCGTCGTCGGGCAGGCCTTCGAGCACGCTCTCAAGGTGGGCCATGTCGTTGTGGCGGTATCGCTGCATGGTTCCGTAGCCCAGCCGGGCGCCGTCGACGATGCTGGCGTGGTCGTCCTTGTCGAGAACGGCGATGTCGCCGCGACCGACGAGCGCGCTGACGGTTCCCAGATTGGCCTGCATGCCGGTGGAGAAGACCAGCGCGGCGGGTTTTCCCACCCACTCGGCGAGCTCGGCCTCGAGTTGCTCGTGCAGCTCCAGGTTGCCGTTCAAGAAGCGGGAGCCGGTGCAGCTCGTGCCGAAGCGTTCGATCGCGGCCAGCCCGGCTTCGCGCACCAACGGGTGGGTGGTCAGGCCCAGGTAGTTGTTCGAGCCGCACATGACGAGCCGCTGCCCGCGCACCTCCACCTCGGTGCCTTCGCTCTCCGTGAGGGGGAGGAAGTAGGGGTAGTACCCTTCTTTGATAGCCACCTTGACGGCGGTGAACTCAGAGCATTTCTTAAGAATGTCCATTTGACTTCCAGGCTCGGGAGACCATCAGATCCATCAATGGGTACACAAACCCGCCCAGGAGATTCTGGGCGCGGAAGAAGAGCGACCCCTCGAGGCCCGGGGTGATGATGTAGCGTCCACGCACCACCCCGTCGACGATGGAACGGGCCACCTTCTCGGGCGAGAGCGCCTTTGCCGTGCCGGCCAATGCCTTGGTCACGACGGGTTTGAACTCTGCCTCATACGCCAGTTGTTCGGTATCGGTATCAGGAGGGAACACCACCGACACGCCGATGCCCAGGGGCTTCATCTCGGCCCGCAGAACGTCGGAGAGGCCGGCCACCGCGAACTTCGAGGCCCCGTAGGCGCTGTAGCCGTAGACACCGAGGAAGCCCGCGATGGACGAGATGTTGGCGATGTGTCCTGAGCCGCGGGCGATCATGTCGGGCACGATCGCTTTGGTCACGTGCACCGTGCCGAAGTAGTTCACGTCCATCATCCACCGGAAGATCTTCAGGTCGAGCTCTTCGAAGCGCCCCGGGTGAGCTACGCCGGCGCAGTTGACCAAGAGATCGGGCGCGCCCACGTCCGTGGTGAAGGCGTCGACGACCGTCGCGACCTGCTTCGCGTCGGCGACGTCCAACGTCAGCGTCCCGACTCCCTGTTCGTCGCTGCGGCGCGCCCCCTCGATCTGTTGGCGGGCGAGGGCCAGACGCTCGCCGTCGCGGGCGGCGATCCAGACAGAAGCGCCCTGGGCGGCCAGCTCTTTCGAGACGGCGAGGCCGATGCCCCGCGATCCGCCGGTCACCAGTGCGAGCTTGCCATCGAGGTCCATCGTCAAGCCGAGCCCTCCTTGTCTGATGACATCATACCGTTCCGACGCGGCTGCAGGGAGGCGCTTGCCATTCGTTCGCGGCTGGGGGAGTCGGGCCGACCACCCGGGTACCGAGCGTCTTACTGTTTGCCTGCTATTACAGCGGGGTAAGACAGCGACAGCAACGGTTGGCGAGGACCCGGTCCACAGAGGGCAGGCAGGGGTCGATGTCAGAGATCCAGTTGGACAAGCTCACCAAGATTTTCGCGGACGGCACGGTTGCCGTCGAGGACCTCGACCTCGAGATCCAAGACGGTGAGTTCATGGTCTTCGTGGGCCCGTCCGGGTGCGGCAAGACGACGGCTCTCCGCATGGTCGCCGGTCTCGAAGATATCACCCGAGGCAGCGTCAGCATCGGGGGCCGCATCGTCAACGACGCGGCTCCTAAAGATCGAGACGTGGCCATGGTCTTCCAGAACTACGCTCTCTACCCTCATCTGTCCGTCTACGGCAACATGGCGTTCTCGCTGAAGATGCGGAAGGTCGACAAGGCGGAGATCGACAGGAGGGTGCACGAAGCCGCCCGGATCCTCGGCCTCGACCAGTTGCTGAACCGGAAGCCGAGGAACCTCTCCGGCGGGCAGCGGCAACGGGTGGCTATGGGGCGAGCCATCGTGCGAGAGCCCCAAGCGTTCCTCATGGACGAACCTCTCTCCAACCTCGATGCAAAGCTTCGGGTCGAGACGAGGGCGCAGATCGCCCGCATTCAGGATGATCTGAACGTGACCACGATCTACGTGACGCACGATCAGGTTGAGGCGATGACCCTGGGCGATCGGGTCGCCGTCATCAAGAAAGGACGGCTGCAGCAGGTCGATTCGTCGCAAACCCTATACGACCATCCCGTCAATCTCTTCGTAGCCGGGTTCATCGGTTCCCCCGCGATGAACATGGTGGAAGCGACGGTCACTCGTGACGACGGCGGGCTGTACGTCTGCTTCGGCGGCGTACGCCTGCTGTTGGACGAGAAGATCAAAGACATCAGGCCCGACCTGAAGGGATACGAAGGTCGCACCGTGATCCTCGGCATCCGACCCGAGGACATGTACGACGCCGGCCTTCGAGAGGCCCCGGCCGAGAGGCGGATGCGGGTGGTCCCCGATCTCATCGAGTCGCTTGGATCGGCGGCACTTATCCACTTCACGGTAGATGCCCCCATCGTCCTGACCGAGGACGTGCGCGAACTCGCGGTGGACGTGGGCGCCGAACAGCTCCAACGATTGGAGGAGGAGAGAGAACGGGGGAGCTCCAAATTCGTGGCCGCCGTCAGCCCTCGGACGAGGGCGGAAGTCGGTCAACCCATCGAGATCGCCGTCGATACGGCCAGGGTGCACGCCTTCGATCCAGAGACAGGGCTCGGCATCTATGGTCGTGGCTAGGCGGCAACTCTCAGAGGAGGCGATTCACCATGCTTTATAGAAGAACCACGATTGCGTTACTACTGGCGGCTGTGTTTCTCGTGATCGTCGGGTGCTCGAGCGGCACCACCACGACCACGGCCGGAGAGACGACGACGACCGGTGGGGCTCCCGAGACCACGACGAGTTCGGTCCCCGACCTCAGCGGACAGACCATGGAGGTTGCCGCCGTCTGGAGCGGCGCGGAGCAGGCCAACTTCCAAAAAGTCATCGATGCGTTCCAAGAGCAGACCGGTGTGCAGATCACATTCACCTCCACTGGTGACCAGATCGCCACCATTCTCGGCACGCGCATCCAGGGCGGCAGTCCGCCCGACGTGGCCATCCTGCCGCAACCGGGCCTCATGTACTCCCTCGCGGACCAAGGTGTACTTCAACCGCTGGCCGATGTGGTCGGCATGGAGATGGACACCAACTATGCACCGGTCTGGAAGGATCTCGGCACACACAACGACACGCTGTATGGCCTCGTGTTCAAAGCAGCCAACAAGTCCACGTTCTGGTACAACGCGTCGGTGTTCAGTGATGCCGGCGTCACTCCCCCCACCACGTGGGAAGAGCTGCTCGCGGCAGCCGACACTATCCAACGCTTCGGCGTAGCCCCCTTCTCTGTTGCGGGAGCCGATGGTTGGACGCTGACGGACTGGTTCGAGAACGTGTACCTGCGGACGGCGGGCGGCGAGAAGTACGATCAGCTGACGACCCTGGAGATCCCGTGGACGGATCCGAGTGTGACAACAGCGCTCGACGAGCTGGCCAAGATCTGGGGCAGCGACGCCATGCTCAGCGGTGGAGCCACCGGCGCTCTTCAGACCGACTTCCCAACCTCCGTGGTGAACGCGTTCGCCAGCCCGCCCAAAGCCGCCATGGTGTATGAAGGCGACTTCGTGGCCGGAGTGATCGGCGCGGAGACGCAGGCGACTCTCGGAACCGAAGCAGACTTCTTCGATTTCCCGTCGATCAACGGCTCACCGGCCTCAGTGGTCGGGGGCGGTGATATGGCGGTACTGATGAAGGACTCTGAAGCCGGCAAGGCTTTCATGAAGTTCCTTGCGACTCCGGAAGCAGCCACGATCTGGGCCGCGCTCGGAGGCTTCAGCTCCCCGAACAAGAACGTCGATCCGTCTGTCTATCCCGACGACATCACCCGCAGAGCCGCCACTGCCTTGGCCAATGCCGAAGTGGTGCGGTTCGATATGTCCGACCTGGAACCGCCTGCATTCGGTGGTACTCCGGGTAAAGGTGAGTGGAAGCTGCTTCAAGACTTCCTCGGCAACTCGAGCGACGTCAGCGGCATCCAGACCCAACTGCAGGAGGCCGCTGCAGCGGCCGCTTCAGGCAACTGACGTCGGAGCGCCTGTGATCCGACCATGACGATGATGCTCAGAACATGATCGATGCGCAACACCCGGACGAGGGATCGGCGGCCTTTCCCCCCGCCGTCGATCCCCACGTCGGCCCCGCCGTCGGCGCTCCTGGAGGCGTTGTTACCTCCGGCCCTCTTGGTCCGAGAGGGCCCGGGCGCCGACGGTTCACCTCTCGGTTCAAAAGAGAGCACGGGTCTTGGAAGGTCGTGATCTTCCTGCTTCCCGGCATCTTCATCCTGGGGGCTCTGGTCGTCTACCCGATCCTCTTCACGCTCGTGCGCAGCCTCTACAGCGCCCACGGCGCTCAGTTCGTCGGCATCACCAACTACCGGGACATGTTCGCGTCCGCCGATACGCTGACCGCCATCAAGAACAACGTTGTCTGGCTCGTGGTCGCCCCGGCCGTGGTGACCGCCCTGGGACTCGTCTTCGCCGTCCTCACCGAACGGGTGCCCTGGGCAACGGCCTTCAAGGTTGCAGTCTTTGTGCCCATGGCGATCTCGTTCCTCTCGTCGGGGGTCATCTGGCGCCTCGTCTACCAGGACGATCCACGCCTTGGGTTGGCGAACGCCGCCCTCGTCGGCGTCTCGAAGGTCTTTCAACCGCCGGGGCCGTATCCGACGGCGAGACCGTCACAGCCCGACATGCTGGTGCCTCAGGGAGAGGCGTATGTTACGACAGGCGACTTCGAACCCGGCTCGACCGCCGAGCTCGGGTTGGTGGCCGTGTCACCCCGATTGATCCCGTCCGACGCTGTCCAGGCAGCGACGATCTCCCCGGAAACGGAGGCGATCACCGGGACCGTGTGGGTGGACTTCGCGGTCGGAGGGGCAGGGACTCCGGGTGTGATCGACCCCGATGAGTTGGGCCTGCCGGGAGTCAAGGTGGAGGTGCTCTCCGACGCCGGTGACGTCATCGGCTCGGCCAAGACCGCGCCCGATGGTACGTTCGCGATCACCGGCATCGACGCGGGGTCGTACAAGGTCGGGTTGGCCGACTCGAACTTCCGGCCCGCCTGGGGCGGTATCCTCTGGCTCGGCCCCGCGCTCATCACGCCTTCGATCATCATCTCGTACATCTGGATCTGGGCCGGCTTCGCCATGGTGCTGATAGGCGCGGGCCTGGCCGCCATCCCTCGTGACGTGCTGGAGGCGGCTCGGGTCGACGGGGCGGGGGAGTGGCAGGTATTCCGCCGGATCACGGGGCCGCTGCTGGCGCCTTTGCTTCTGGTGGTGCTGGTCACCCTGCTCATCAACGTCCTGAAGATCTTCGACCTGGTCTTGGTCATCCCGCCGGGATCCGTGTTGGCCGACGCCAACGTGATCGCTCTGGAGATGTGGCAGGTCTCCTTCGGCGGCGGGCAGAATCAGGGCCTGGGGAGCGCTCTCGCCATCCTGTTGTTTATCTTGGTCTTGCCGGCGATGGCCTTCAACCTGAGGCGATTCCGAGCGGAGCAGTGATCATGAGCACCGAAAGCTGGACGAGTCGGCTGGTCCGGGTCGTCACCAGAGGGCCGGCCATGATCTTCCTCCTTATTGTCGGGTCAGCATGGCTGATTCCCGCGGTCGGTCTCCTCGTCTCCTCGTTCCGGACCGGTTCGGCGAACTCCAGTAGCGGGTGGTGGACCGCCTTGACGAATCCCAGCCAGTTCACCTTGGACAACTATCGCAACCTCCTCGAGGACTCGGGCATGGTCGGAGCTCTGTGGAACACTGTGCTGATCACCGTGCCCGTGTGCATCCTGGTGGTCCTCATCGCGTCTATGGCCGCCTACGCATTCGCATGGATGCGTTTTCCTGGGCGGGACGGACTCTTCCTCGTGGTCGTGGCCTTGCTCGTAGTCCCTCTCCAGGTTGCGCTGATCCCCGTGGCCGGCCTCTTCGGGCGCATCGGGCTGTTCGGCACCATCCCGGGGGTGATCTTGTTCCACACCGCGTTCGGCCTGCCCTTCGCCATCTTCCTGCTACGCAACTTCTTTATCGGTATACCCCGCGACCTCTTGGAGGCGGCCCGTATGGACGGAGCCGGGGAGTTCCTCGTCTTCACGCGTGTGATCCTCCCCCTGGGCACGCCGGCCATCGCGTCACTCCTGATCTTTCAGTTCGTGTGGGTGTGGAACGACCTGCTGGTCGCGATGGTCTTCGCGCGGACATCGTCGGCGCCTTTGACTGTGTTCGTCCGCGATCAGCTCCGCCAGTTCGGGTCGAATATCGACGTCATCGCACCGGGTGCCTTCCTCCAGATGGTGATCCCGCTGATCGTGTTCTTCGCCTTCCAGCGTTACTTCGTGCAAGGGCTCCTAGCCGGCTCAGTCAAATAGACGGGCAGACGGGCCGACCTCAGGCGGGTACGCAGTCGCTGCTCCGACCGGCGAACCGAACGAGAAGGATCGGGGGCGTCCCTTGGAATGAAACGGGGCTGCCATTCGGCAGCCCCGTTGTGGTGCTCGCGATTGCTCGCGATTCTACTTGTGCGCGGACTAAATCAGCCTGCGAACGCAGCCAAGCCGGCGTTGAGCAGGGCCTTGGTGTAGGCTGGGTTGTGGACACCCAAGCTTTTGTCCTCGATGCTGATGGTACGCCAGTTCCAGAGGGCGCCCGCTTTCGCTGCGGTGTAAGTGCCCACGACCGCATAACCATCGGCAGTGAGCATGTTTGCGGCAAGCAGCTTCGCTTCAAGTGCGTCGAGCAGCGCCTGGACCTCGGTCTGCGTGTCGCCGATGTTGAAGTTCGTAGCGGTGCCATGGCAGGTCTTGCAGGTCGCGATGTTCGGGTTGAAGGTGTGGTTGGCACCGGAGCCCATATGACAGGTTACGCAGGTGTCCGACACCATCGTGTAGTGGACCATCGGAGTGCCGGTAGTGGCGCCGCCGGTGCCGCGCAGGATTGCGCTCTGCGGGCCGTGGTGAGGGCCAAAGCGAGTGCTGGTGACTTTCACCATGCCGTCGACTGCTGCCGGGAAGGCGCCACGCGGCTGGTGGCAGGTGGCACACAGGTTGCCGGCGCCGCCGTCAAACGTAGTACCCGGGATGGCGTAGAATTCCACCGGTGCGGTGGTCTCTAGGGCCCAGTCGGCGCCGGTGAAGGTCACGTGGATCTCGTGGCAGGCGCGGCAGTCCTGGCGGGTCGGGTTGGGATCGCCGGCCGTGACCTCATCCGGGTTCTGTCCCGCGGCGACCATGGCGCTGAAGGCTCCGCCGGAGTGACAGCCGGCGCAGGCGGCACGTCCACCAGCATAGTCAAATGCCGTACCGGTTCCGTGTAGAGACATTCCCCACGCGGTCGCCTTGCCGGTAAGCAGCGTCGTGTCGTTGTGACAATCCGAGCACGTGGACGTTCCCTCGGCCGTGCTCTTCAGGTACGCGTCGTAGTTCTTGAACATCGTGGCGGCCTGGCCGCGCAAGATGTTGTCGTAGGGGCCGAAGTACCCGTTCCCATAGCCTTGGACGATATCGTTCTCCGCCGCCCACTCGATGGCGGCAGTATGCGCGCCGCCATCGAGGACGTCGGGGAACACGCCCGCGGCCCACGCCACTCCCGCGATGATGAGGAGTGCCACTACCGCGAGCAATACAATCATGCTCGTGCGTTTCCGTCTGGTCATTCTATCCTCCTGCTGAGTCTCATATTTCCCCTCTCAGATCGAGGGTCCTTGACCCCGGCCCCAGACAAAGAAACACGTTGGGTGCCCGCGTGGTCGGGATCAATGCAGAGTCAAAATCGCACCTTCAACTAATCGCACCTTCAACTCAAAGGCTTCCCCCTTTTCCCTGAATCTGGGTGGCATAGTGAAAAAATGCGCACCCCTCTCGATACCTCGCTGACGGCTTTCCCGGAACAAGGTATCCAAGTAACCACCACGGTACCTGTGAATCGCCCTGGAGTCAATAGTGAATAGGCGCACAAGGGTTTGAGGCCTTTCGGCTCGAGGGTAGGGGCGCAGTGGCAGCCATCCTGCGCTACGCGGTGACCGTGAAGGCTTGGCGCCGGCGGTTGCCTTTTTCTAGTGACGGGTGGTCATGAGCAACGGTTCTGTAGACAAAGAAGTGGCATGCACGGCGGTCGGATCTGACCGCTTCGACGCCGTCCTGTTCGATATGGACGGTGTGCTCACTACCACCGCGCGCATGCACGCGGCCGCCTGGAAGCGCACCTTCGACGAGTTCCTCGACAGCTGGGACGCGAAACGCGGTTCGCACACTGCCCGGTTCTCTGTTGCCGAAGACTACCCGGCTTCCGTCGATGGGAAGCCACGCCAGGAGGGAGTGCGCGACTTTCTCGCTTCTCGTGATATCGACCTGCCGCCGGGCACATCGGATTCTCCTCCGACGGAGTGGTCGGTCTATGGCATAGGTAACCGCAAACAGGTGTTTGTCGAGGAGGCCTTGGGTGCCGAAGGGGTCGAGGTCTTCCCGGGGTCCGTCGCATGGCTCCGGGAATTGCGAGAAATGGGCCTCAGCACAGCCGTGGTCACCTCCAGCACAAACTGTGACGCCATACTGAGCGCAGCCGGCATCGCCGACCTCTTTGATGCCCAAGTGGACGGCAATACGGCTATCGAGCTCGGCCTGGCAGGCAAGCCGGCCCCGGACACGTTCCTGGAAGCTGCGCGCCGCCTGGGGGTCGATCCGGCGCGGGCGGTGGTGGTCGAGGATTCCCGAGCCGGCATCGAAGCAGGCCGTTCGGGAGGCTTCGGCCTCGTGGTAGGGGTGGATCGCGCCGGCCAGGCTGACGAGCTGCGGCAGGTGGGCGCGGACATCGTCGTGGCAGACCTGGCCGAGCTGCTCCCGCGCAGGCCCGACGTGCGCCATCCCGCAGGGCCGAGGAGCCACCGTCTGCGCGCAAGCGCCGTCCGCCTGCTCGCCGCCGATGGAGACTTTCCCGTCGATGAGCACCGCCTGATCGAGCGTCGATTCAACCCCGGCTACGTTCCCCAGTTGGAGAGCATCTTCGCCCTCGCAAATGGCTATCTGGGCCTGCGCGGCACGCAGGACGAGGGTCGTCCCGTCTACGATCCCGCTCCCATGCTGAACGGCTTCTACGAGACCTGGCCCATGGTGTATCCAGAGCGCGCGTACGGATTCGCCGAGACCGGACAGACCATACTGGGAGTGCCTGATGGCGCGATACTGCGTCTGTACGTTGACGACGAGGCCTTCTCTCTCGAGCAGGTGGACATCCTTGAGTACGAGCGCGCGCTGGATATGAGCGCGGGCACTCTCGAGCGCCGGGTCGTGTGGCGCGCGACCGACGGAAGCCGGTACACCGTCACGTCTCGACGGCTTGTCTCGTTCGAGAACCGGCACTTGGCCTGCATCGAGTACGAGGTCGTATCTCTTGACCGAGCCGCCCATCTGACCATCTCCTCGGACCTCATGGTCCACCCCGAGAACGGTTCTCTCGACGCCAATGATCCTCGTCGCAGTGAGGCGCTCGGAACGGAAGTTCTTCAGAAAGTCGAGGAACACGCTCGCGACCAACGAGTGGTCCTTGCCTACCGGACTCAGGCAAGCGGCCTGCAGATGGCCGGCGGCATGGACCACCAGCTCTTAAGTGGCACGCCCTCCGCGCCACCCCAGACGCTCGTTGACGGAGATTGGGCGCGAGTCGTCTACCGGATCGCGGCGGAGCAACACGAGTCCATCCGCCTTATCAAGTATGTGGCCTACCACCACGACGGCAAGGAGCCGGCCGCGGAATTGTGCTTTCGCGTAGGCCAGACCCTCGAACGCGCAGCGGGGCAGGGAGTCGACAGCATCTTTGCGGGCCAGCGATCCTATGTGGATGACTTCTGGACTCGTAGTGACGTGATCACCGAGGGCGCACCTCTGCTGCAGCAGGCGGTCCGCTTCAATCTGTTCCAGCTGCTCCAGGCCTCGGCTCGCGCGGAGGGACACGGTATCCCGGCCAAGGGCTTGACCGGCCGCGGCTACGAGGGCCACTACTTCTGGGATGCCGAGATCTACGTGATGCCCTTCCTCACCTACACCGCGCCCCACCTCAGCAAGAGCCTACTACGTCACCGCTACGGGATGCTCGACAAAGCCCGGCGGCGGGCCGTCGAGGTCAGCCAGCGGGGAGCGCTCTTTCCCTGGCGAACAATCAACGGTGATGAAGCCTCTGCCTACTATGCGGCGGGAACCGCCCAGTACCATATTGATGCAGACATAGCCTACGCCCTCACCCAGTACGTTCGCGCCACTGGAGACACCGATTTCCTCGCCCGTTATGGCACCGAGATCCTGGTGGAGACAGCCCGTCTCTGGGTCAGCCTGGGCTTCTTCTCCCACAGCAAGGATGGTCGCTTTGTCATCAACGGGGTCACCGGGCCCGACGAGTACAGCGCCCTTGTCGACAACAACACCTTCACCAACCTGATGGCACAGGAGAACCTTCGTCAGGCGGTGCGTGCGGTGGAGTGGTTGAACGAATCGGACCCGGAAGCCTATGCGGGCCTGGTCGAGCGTACCGACCTCGATGAAGTGGAGCTCGAACTCTGGGAGCGGGCTGCCGACCTCATGTATGTTCCGTACGATCAAGAACAGGGTCTGCACCTACAGGACGACGGCTTCCTCGATCTGCAGCGCTGGGACTTCGAGAACACGCCGCCGGAGGACTATCCGCTCCTCCTTCACTACCACCCACTGGTGCTGTATCGCCACCAGGTGATCAAGCAGGCGGACGTCGTCCTTGCCACCTTCCTCCTCGGTGATCTCTTCACAGCTGAAGACAAGCGCAATATCCTCGACTACTACGATCCCCTCACCACCAGCGACTCCTCTCTGTCGGAGTGCATTCAATGCATCATGGCCGCTGAGGTCGGTGACGATCTGCGCGCGGCGGAGGAGTACTTCATCGATGCGGTGGGCATCGACTTGGCTGATGTGGCGGGCAACGTGCGTGACGGCGCGCACGTTGCCTCGGCCGGAGGCACGTGGATGGCGTTGGTCTACGGTTTCGGGGGAATGCGTGACCGGAATGGAGAGCTTTCCTTCCGCCCCCGTCTGCCCGAGCGCATGAGTCGCCTCTCGTTCAAGGTGCAACTGAGGGGCGCGACACTGGAAGTAGACATCACCGCAGCGGGGGCCACGTACCGCCTGGAATCCGGCGACGAACTGACCATCGTCCACCATGGGGAGAGCCTGCTCCTTCGGCCCGACACCCCCGTCAGTCGACCCCTTGCCCTACCCCGCGGCTAGACGCCCGGCGCCCGCCGCTGGGCGACAGACCGACTACACCTCCATGACGACCGGAATGATCATCGGCCGGCTGCGCGTGCGCTCCCAGAACAGCTGCGAGAGGGACTCACGCACCGCCTTCTTGATCACGGCTTGGTCGGTGGCCCCTTCCCTGAAGGTCTTGGCGAGCGTCTTCGCGGTGCGCGCCTGAGCGTCGGCGATGAGAGCGTCTCCCTCGGGGCCGAACGCGAGCCCCCGCGTGATCAACTCCGGATCACACACGAGGCGGCCGGTCTGTGCGTCGATGACCACCACGATCGTTGCGATGCCGTCCTGAGCCAGCAGTTGCCGGTCGCGCAGGACCACTTGGCCCACGTCTCCCACACCGAGTCCGTCGACGTAGACGACGCCGTGCTCGACGCTCTCGCCGAGGGTCGCTCCATTCCCGCCCAGTTCGAGGCAGTCGCCGTTGTCGAGTATGAACACGTTCTCGGGGGGTACGCCTACCTCCTCAGCGAGGCGTGCATGGGCGACGAGATGCCGGGTCTCGCCGTGGATCGGCATGAAGAACCGCGGCTGTACGAGGTTGAGCATGAGCTTGAGTTCCTCGGCCGCCGCGTGGCCCGAGACGTGAACGTGCATGGTGCCCCGGTGGGCGACTGTGGCGCCGGCCTTGGCGAGCCGGTTGATGACACGAGTCACGGCCCTCTCGTTTCCTGGGACCGGGGTGGCCGCGATGACCACGGTGTCGCCGCGCTCCACCCTGATGGTCTTGTGATCACCGTTGGCCATGCGCGCCAGCGCCGAGAGTGGTTCTCCCTGGCTGCCCGTGCACATCACCACGACCTTTTCGGGCGGGAGGCCGGAGGCGTCGTGGGCGTCGATGAGGTCGTCGTCGTCGATCACCAGATAGCCGAGTTCGCGCGCGATCTTCGTGTTGGTGATCATGGAGCGGCCCGTGATGACGACCTTGCGTCCGGCGCCCACGGCCGCGTCGCAGATCTGCTGGACCCGGTGGATGTGGCTGGAGAACGACGCCGCGATGACACGCTGCTCCGCGTGCTCGATGAGGTCGCGAAGCGCGGGCCCGACGGAGGCTTCGGAGCGCGTCACACCGGGTGTCTCGGCGTTGGTGGAGTCTGACATGAGAAGGTCGACGCCGATCTTGGCAAACTTCGTGAGCGCACCGTAGTCGACCAGACGCCCGTCGATGGGGGTTTGATCGAGTTTGAAATCGCCGGTGTGGAGCACGCTGCCCGCGGGAGTGCGCACGAACATCCCGATCGCGTCGGGAATCGAGTGGTTCACCGCGAAGAAATCGAATCCGAAGGGGCCGAGTGACACATGGCCGCCCTCGCAGATCTCGCGCAACTTAACTTTCTTAAGATGATGCTCTTCGAGCTTGCCACGGATCAGGCCGAGGGTGAGCTTCGTGCCCAACACCGGCACCTGACGGCCCAGGGCCTTCAACAGGTAGGGGAGCGCACCGGTGTGATCTTCGTGGCCGTGGGTGATAAGGATGCCGCGCAGCTTCTCCTGGTGCTTCACCACGTATGAGAAGTCGGGAAGGATCAGGTCGACCCCGGGGTGGTCATCGTCGGGGAACATGATGCCGGCGTCGATGAGCACCATGTCGTTGCCATACTCGAGAACGGTCATGTTCTTGCCTATCCCGTCGAGCCCGCCAAGCGGGATGACGCGGAGGCGATTTGCATTCTGTGCCATGTGGTGGGGGAGGTCTCCTTTCGACCGCTGTTGCGGTCATTCGATCATTATGAAGTGTACACTATGGAGCAAAACGGAAGTCACGACGGTCCTTCGCGGGCCTTCGTCGGCCGGGAGGATCTTTTTGCGGAAGGATGGGCTGTATCAGATCAGAGTGGGCAGGCAGCGCCGCCCTTCTACCGCTGTAGTCCGTTGAGTTCCGGTGTGATCCTTGCCGAGGCGGGGCGCCGTCGCACCTTCGCCATCGTCTCCCACCCCGACGCAGGCAAGACCACGCTCACCGAGAAGCTCTTGCTGTACGGCGGCGCCATCGACGTCGCCGGGAGCGTCAAGGCCCGTAATGGTGGGCGTTCCGCAGTGTCCGACTGGGCGGAGATCGAGCAGCAGCGCGGGATCTCTGTGAGCTCAACCGTGTTGCGGTTCGAACACCGTGGGCACGTGCTCAACCTCCTGGATACCCCCGGGCACCGCGACTTCTCAGAAGACACCTACCGAGTGCTGACGGCGGTGGATGCGGTCGTCATGGTTCTCGATGCGGCCAAGGGTGTGGAGGAACGGACCCTTCGGCTGTTCGAGGTATGCCGGTCGCGGGGCACGCCCCTGCTGACGTTCGTCAACAAGTGCGACCGGCCCGCCGCCTCTTCGCTGGGGATCCTGGACGAGATCGAGAAGAAGTTGGCCATACGGCCGACTCCGGTGACGTGGCCGGTTGGTCTGGGAAACACCTTTCACGGGGTGATCGACCGCCGCGACGGCGTCTTCCGACGGTTTCGGCGTACCTCTCGCGGAGCGACGGAAGCTCTAGAGGAACGGTTGGACCCTTCCCGCCTACGTGAAGAGGGCCCCGAAGGCGCCGCCGCCGCCGATGAGCTGGACCTTCTCGATGCGATCGGGGCCGATCACGATCAGGACGCGTTTCTCGCCGGGGAGACGGCGCCGGTGTTCTTTGGCTCGGCCCTGTGGAACTTCGGGATCCGCCTCGTCCTCGACGCCCTCGTGGATCTGGCGCCTTCGCCGAGGCCGAGCCCGGACATCGCCGGCCGGCTGCGCCCTCTCGATGCGCCCTTTGCCGGGCAGGTATTCAAGATCCAGGCGAATCTCGACCCCCGTCACCGCGACCGGCTGGCTTTTGTGCGGGTCAACTCGGGGCGATTCGAGCGAGGCATGCAGGTCAGTGTGCCTCGGACCGGCCGACTCTTCTCGACGAACTACGCCCATGGGCTGTTCGGCCGTGATCGAGAGACCATCGAGGAGGCGTTTCCCGGTGATGTAGTGGGTCTCGTGAATGCCCGCGACCTGCGTCTCGGCGATACGCTCTACGACACAGAGAGCGTGGAGTTCCCCCCGATCCCCTCGTTCGCACCCGAACACTTCGCCGGGGTCCGGGCTGTGGACCCCTCGCGCTACAAGCAGTTCCGTCAAGGGATCGCGACGCTCGAGGAGGAAGGCGTGGTGCAGATCCTCTCTCACCGCGACAACGGAGCCCACGTACCGGTGCTGGCCGCCGTAGGCCCCATGCAGTACGACGTGGCCTTACACCGGATGGCCCAGGAGTTCGGCGCTCCGGTGGAGCTCACGCCCCTGCCGTACTCCCTGGCACGACAGACCGATCCCGAGGGCGCCACGGCACTCCGGGGCTTTCGGCGCGTTGAGGTGTTGGCCCGCTCCGACGGGATGCTGTTGGCGCTCTTCCCTGATGTCTACTGTATGAAGCAGGTCAAGAAGGACCGTCCAGACGTTACGCTCGAACCCGTCTTCTCTGTGTGAGCTTGGCGGAGGGCGCCCCGGGCGGACTGAGTATCCGCACCCGAAGGACGACTTCGAACAGGTCGGCGCCCACCGCTCGGTAGCCCGAGGGGCGCCCCCGGCTTCGCGGCCCGGGCGCCCGTGGAATACACTTGCTGGGTGCCATCGGGGCGTCTGTGTCGACACGCGGAGGGGCGATGGCCGACGCCGACACCATGCTACTCTGAGCTATGGCCTCGAATACCGACCGGTCATCTCTCACGCGCTTCGCCTGGCTTTCGATCGCCGCGGCGGTCCTCACCATCGCGCTGAAGACAGGCGCGTATCTGCTCACTGGTTCGGTCGGTCTGCTCTCCGATGCGCTGGAATCCTCCGTGAATCTTAATCAAGAATTGGAAGCATATAGACAAACTGGAGTGGAGTACCATGAACTGCGTACTCGTCAGTCGGGAGCGCGCCGGTTCGTATCACTTCACGTGAATCCGGCTTCTTGGGATGATGGCAATCTGGACCGCTCCGTATGAGATATCAAAGGGAATTCATCGGAGAAGCGTTGGGCACCTTCGTGCTCGTGTTGTTCGGATGCGGCTCGGTCGCGGTATCCGTGTTGTTCGACGCGGACCAAGGATCGATGCCCGTAGCCCTGGCGTGGGGCATCGGGCTGGCCCTCGCGATTTACCTGACTCGGCACTTGTCGTGCGCCCACCTCAACCCGGCAGTGAGTCTGGCCATGGTGGTCGGCGGACGGATGCACCGCCGGAAGTTGCCGGTCTACCTTGTCGCTCAGCTGGCAGGCGCCATACTGGCTGCTCTGGCCCTGTATATGCTGTTCTCACCATCGATTGCGGCATACGAGGATGCTCACGGCATCATCCGAGGCACGGAGGCATCGGTCAAGACTGCGATGATGTTCGGCGAGTACTATCCCAATCCGAGCGGCCCGGCCGTAGTCTCCCTGCCGTTGGCTATGGCAGCGGAAGCTCTTGGCACGTTCCTGTTGGTGCTGATGGTTTTCGCATTGACGGAAGGATGCAATGTGGGACGTCCTGATGACGCCCTGGCGCCGGTCTTCATCGGGTTGACAGTGAGTTCGATCATCGGCCTCGTGGCGCCACTGACTCAGGCCGGGCTGAATCCCGCCCGCGATCTGGGGCCTCGATTGGTGGCCTGGCTTGCGGGTTGGGGTGACGCAGCGTTTCCCGATCAGGTCGGAGGGTTCTTCCACGTGTACGTATTGGCCCCCCTCTTGGGAGGCCTGATCGCTATGCTTTTCTTCGTTCGCCTATTAGAGCCGATCCTCGGGCGACCTCCCGACCGATGCGATTGCGCAGCCGGCGAAGAGTAGCCGGCGCGGTCGAGCCCTTCACGGCGGTTCTGTTCGCGGTGTCTCGGGCTGTGACGGGTGCCGGCGGGACCGCTCCCGCCCTCGGGCCGGATGTTCTGGTTCAGGTGGAGCACGTTGTCGGGGTCCCAGATGGCCTTGAGCCGTGCGAGCCGCGCGTACTTCGATCCGAAGCTGCGCCGGAGCGTTTCCTCGCCGCCCTCGGGGCGCTCCCAGTTCGCCTCGGCATTGATCACCCACGAACCTGGGCCTACGATGTGGCTCTCGTCATCGTCGGTGTAGTAGCCCTCGCGGGCGGCACCTGGATAGTCATCACGGGTGAGGCGATCCGAGGCAGGAAGAGGCTCTCCAACCCCCGGACGGTCAGACGGTTCCGCGGCGTGTCGGCGAGATTGATCGGACCGGTACTGATACTCGTTGGTCCCATCGTCGTGGCGCTGAGCGCGATCAGCCTGTTCGGCGGGGGCGATACCAGTGATCTCCTGGGCAGATTGGGCGATTCCACAGTCGGCGTCGCGGCCGCCTTGGGGTTCGCCGGCCGGCTGAACTAGTCGATCGACCCGCTCGTTGAACTGTCACGAGGCGGCGGTTCGGTGAGACGTCGGCGTGCCCCGCATTCTGTACAATGGTGCCCGACGCGCGTTGGTGCCGGCCGGTGGTGCGTCGCTGGGCGGCTGCCCGATGGATACGTGCCGGTGAAAGGGCAACGATGGAGGTCTTTCCGTGTCTGACTCCCTCTGGTCGCACTGGGGCTGGCCCCTTGCCACCGCAGTGCTCGGCCTCGTCTTCGCGGGGCTCGTTTTCCGGCAGTACCTGGTGCGTCGCAAGGCTCACCAAGCGGCTTGGTCGGTGGGGCTCCTGTTCTACGGGGTGGCCGCCGTCTTCGAGGCGTGGTCGGAGTACTCGGACCACTGGGATCCCACGGTCTACCGACTCTACATCGTGCTCGCCGCGTCGCTCGTGGGGTTCCTGGGCCTTGGATCGCTGTATCTGATCGCCCGTCGTCAGTGGCTCGGGCACCTCTATCTCGCCTTTACTCTGGTCGCGTTCGCGATCTTCCTCTACGGTGCCTTCACTGTGAAGTTGGACATGACCAAACTCGTGCCCGGCATCACCGTGGGCGGTCAGGCCCTTGGGGAGAGTCTCTCCTTCCCGAGGTTCATGTCGCTGTTCTTCAACATACCCGGCTCGATCTTCCTCCTGGGTGGCGCCGTGCTCTCCATCTATCGTTTTTCGCGTAAGAAGGAGTATGCGTATCGGATGTGGGCCAACGTCCTGATCGCCGCGGGGACCATCCTCATCGCCTACGCGGGCTCGAGGGCGCGCTTGGGTGTGACTCCCGGGCTCTATCCGGCAGAGATGTTCGCGAGCGCGTTGCTGCTCGCCGGCTTCCTTATGGCGGGTTCGCTGAGGACGGGCGCCAAGGCCATCGGGGCTAGGATAACGACGGAGAGAGGCGTCGCCGGCCGAGATGAAGTGGGCGCATCCGAGCCCGTTGTCGCCGCAGAACCGGGGTCTTCAGAGGCGGACTCGTAGCAGGCGGTTTACGCGCGGGAGACGGAGGACCAAGACCGCGATCGCTGCAAAGACAACCGTCGGGGCCGGCGCCTGCCGTGTCGTCGTCGCGGGTCTACAGCATGGAGCCGGGAGAGTCTTCCTGCGGCTTCCGCTCTGTCAGTGGCTTGTGGCGCACGAGGCCGAACAGTCTGCCCGCTTCCGGCAATCTCAGAGCCAGCAGGATCCCGACCACCACCACCCAGACCAGCTGTTGCCGCATGATGGTCTTGACCGCCCACAGGTAGTGGAGGGTAGCCAGTGCCCCCGCGACGTACACCAGCCGGTGGATGCGCTTCCACAGAGGTCCGAGGCGTTGGGCCCACCTGCGGGTGGAGGTCGCCGCCAGGATCAGCAGGATCAGGAAGGCCGTCAGCCCGATCACGGCGAAGCGCTTCTTGAGCACCCCGTCCACGATGAGATCGCCGCGGAAGCCGAAGTCGAGGCCTACGAAAACCAGGAAGTGCAGGGTGGCGTAACCGAAGGCGTAGAGGCCGAGGATGCGCGCCAGCGGCGCCAGCGATCGGAGGCCGGTAAGTCGCACCGTCGGATCCACTGCCAGCGAGAGTACGAGGAGAACGAACGCGTCCTTGCCGGTTCTTTGCGTGAGTTCCTTCACGGGATCGACGGAGAGGTGGCCCGTGGCCGCCTCCCATGCCAGCAGTACCCCCGGTATGAGGGCGCCGACATGACCAGCCGTTCGCACGTGGATGGATGGAAGTCGCCGTCGAGGCAACCCTCGCGGCGCCGGGGTCTGGGGCGGGGGCGTCATCGGAGCCCGGCCTAAAAGTTCTTGCGCAGGTCCATGCCCTCGTACAGGGACGCCACCTCGTCGTACCCGTTGAACATGAGGGTGTCGCGGCGCCCGAACTCACCGATGCGGCGTTCCGTCTTCTGCGACCAGCGAGGGTGGTCCACCGTGGGGTTCACGTTGGCGTAGAAGCCGTACTCGTTCGGCCCCGAAGCCATCCAGAAGCTGATCGGCATCTCGCGCACGAGCTCGATCTTGACGATGGACTTGATCGACTTGAACCCATACTTCCAGGGCACGACCAGGCGGATCGGCGCTCCGTTCTGCGGGAGTAGGCGCTTTCCGTAGAGGCCGGTGGAGAGGAGCGTGAGGTCGTGCATGGCCTCGTCGAGGCGGAGTCCTTCGATGTAGGGCCAGTCGTAGCTGTACGTCTTCTGACCGGGCAGACGTTCGGGATCGTCGATCGACTGGAAGCGCACGAAGCGGGCTTCGGGTGCGGGGCCCACGGTCTCGAGCAGGGCACCCAGGGGCACCCCGAGCCACGGGATGACCATCGACCAACCTTCGACGCATCGCATGCGGTAGATGCGCTCTTCCTCGGGGATCAGGGCGAGTAGTTCATTGATGGAGAACGTACGCGGGGTTTCGACCAGCCCGTCCACCTCGAGGGTCCAGGGTTCCGTGACGAAG
>Ga0351906_1030_pt1 | contig 45138 bp, 31 predicted proteins | sample BONcelHT113001E5_FD_206866 | JGI IMG/M metagenome (GOLD analysis project Ga0351906, IMG submission 206866) | Enriched cells from coal bed in the Powder River Basin, Montana, United States - BONCAT cells T11 rep1 HSBNCT.T11.300.1.E5 ... | reverse complement strand
CGAGCTGGTCGGCAACGCGCGGCGGATCTTGGTCAGCGAATTGTCCGGCCGCTCGAATATCGCTGCCATGACGACCAAGCACAATATCCAGCACGACCGAGCGCTGATGGACCGGATTCTGGCCGAGGTGGTGCGGCTGGAGAATCGCGGTTATCAGTTCGAGGCGGCCGAGGCCTCGTTCGACCTGCTGGTGCGGCGCTGTATGGGTACGTTCAAGCCGCATTTCGATCGCATCAAGTACCATGTCGCCGTCGCCGCTCACGACGGGATGGAAGTCATCACCGAGGCCACGGTCAAGCTGCGCGTGCATCGCGAGTTGCGGCACGAGGTCGCCGAGGGCGACGGCCCGGTCAACGCCCTGGACGCCGCGCTGCGCAAAGCGCTCAACGGCAGCTTCCCCAGTTTGCGCAAAATGTCGCTGGTCGACTACAAGGTCCGAGTGGTAAACTCCGAAGCCGGCACGGCGGCCCGCATCCGCGTGTTCATCGAAAGCCGGGACGAACACGACGTGTGGGGCACGGTCGGCGTCAGTGAAAACGTCATCGAGGCCAGTTGGCTGGCCCTGGTCGACGCGATCGAATACAAACTGTACAAGGATCAGACGCCGCCGAGTGGCTCGTAGGGTCGGCTTCCGCCGGTGACGGTTCCTAGGGGCTGTGGGCTGCATGCCTGTTGGAGTTCACCCGGCCGGGTGTCCGCAAAAGCACGCTGAGGCGTGAACTCCAACCTGGTTGCGGCCAACGGCCGCGTTGAATTTCGTTCCTTCCAATTTCGCAATTTCTCCAACTCATTAGTCAGCTTCGCCATGACCGCCAGTTTTTCCCCCGAATCGCTTCCCAATCGCTTTGACTATGCCGACGCTCGTCCACGGCTGTACGCCTGGTGGGAATCGCAAGGTTACTTCAACGCGGAACCCGATCGTGGCCGCCCCCCGTACACGATTGTGATCCCGCCGCCCAACGTGACCGGAGCCTTGCACCTGGGGCACGCCTTGAACAACTCGCTGCAAGACATCCTGATCCGCATGAAACGCATGCAGGGCTTCGAGACGCTGTGGATGCCGGGCACCGACCACGCCGGGATCGCCACGCAGGCGGTGGTCGAGCGGCGGCTGAAGGAAGAAGAAAACTTGACGCGGCACGATCTGGGCCGAGAGAAGTTGGTCGAGCGGATCTGGCAATGGAAGGCCCAGTACGAGGCCCGCATCATCGGCCAACTGAAGCAGATGGGCTGCAGCTGCGATTGGCGGCGGACCCGGTTTACGCTGGACGACGTGTGCGCTCGCGCCGTACGAAGCACGTTCTTCGATTTATTCCGTCAGGGGCTGATCTATCGCGGCAAGCGGCTGGTCAACTGGGACACGTTCCTGCAAACGGCGGTCAGTGACGACGAGGTGTTTCACGAGGAGGTCAAAGGGCATTTCTGGCACTTCCAGTACCCGGTCATCGACCCGCAGCCAGGTGAACCGACGCACGTGACGATCGCCACCACGCGGCCGGAGACCATGCTGGGCGATACGGCCGTGGCCGTGCATCCGAACCCGGCGGCCGCCTTGGAGGGCGCCGAGGCGGGATTGCTGGACAAGCTGTCCAAAGCGCCGGCCAAAGAACGGGAGGACATCCAGCGGGAGATCGACGCGGTCCGCGAGCGCCGCCGGACCCTGCTGCCGCAACTGGAACAGCTCCGCGACATGGCCTTGGCCGGCCGCAGACTGCGGTTGCCGCTGGTCGATCGCGTGATCCCGCTGGTCGCAGACGAATGGGCCAAGCCCGAATTGGGCACGGGCTGTGTCAAGATCACGCCCGCGCATGATCCGAACGATTACGACGTCGGCAAGCGACGGGATCTGCCGCTGGTCAATATCCTGAATCCCAACGGCACGCTGAACGCCAATGGTGGTCCGTACCAAGGCCTGACGATGCTGGCGGCCCGCAAAAAAGTGGTCGCCGATTTGGAAGCTTTGGGACTCGTGGTGGCGGTCGAGGACCGCTTGATCGACCTGGCCCACTCGGATCGCAGCAAGACGCCGATCGAGCCCTGCCTGGCCGACCAGTGGTTCGTCCGAATGGACGCCCTGGCCCAGAATGCCATGCAAGCCGTCGCGGAGGGCCGCGTCCGCATCCTGCCGGAACGTTATACCAAAGGCTACCTGGATTGGCTGGGTGAGAAACGCGATTGGCCGGTCAGCCGGCAACTGTGGTGGGGGCACCAGATTCCGGTGTGGAGCCTGGCGGCGAGGGACCAGGCGGAATGCGATCGGTTGGCCGGCGCCATTGGGTCGCAGTGCGACGCTCGCCCCGACGTAGCCGTGCTGTGGATCGAGGAAGACGAAGAACTGGCGGCGGCCAAGGCCCAAGGCGGCGACGAGTACGAGCGGGTGCGTCAACAGCGCCCCGTCGCGACGCTGCACGTCTGCCTGAAAGAGGACGACGCTGCGTTGGTCGCCGCACTCGAAGGGCAAGGCTTGCAACGCAGTCCTGAGGTACTGGACACCTGGTTCAGCTCGGGGCTGTGGCCGCATTCGACCTTGGGCTGGCCGGAACAGACGCCGGAACTGGCATTCTTCTATCCCACCAGCGTGCTGATCACCAGCCGCGACATCATCACGCTGTGGGTGGCCCGCATGGTGCTGATGGGCTTGAACAACATGGGCCAGGTTCCGTTCCCCGAGGTGTTTATTCATCCCAAGATCCTGGACGGGTACGGCGAGACGATGTCCAAGAGCAAGGGCAACGGGATCGACCCGCTGGACGTGATCGACAAGTTCGGCCCGGACGCGCTGCGGTTCGGCATGGCCCACTTGACGACCGAGACGCAGGACGTGCGGATGCCGGTCCAGTTCGAGTGCCCGCATTGCGAGGCTTTGATCGAGCAGACGAAGAAGAACCGCGAGCTGCCGCGGATCACGTGCGACAAGTGCGGCCAGGCGTTCTCGACCCAGTGGGCACGCAGCGACGAAGACCGGGCGCTGTCTCGCGGGCCGGTCGTCAGCGAACGCTTCGAGGTGGCTCGGAATTTCTGCAACAAGCTGTGGAATGCGGCTCGGTTCGCGCTGATCAATCTCCAGGGTTACACGCCGGCCGCCGTGGCCGATGACCAGCTGACGCTCGAAGACCGCTGGGTGCTCAGCCGCCTGGCCACGGTCACCCAGCAGGTGACCGCGGCGCTGGACTCCTACCGCTACGCCGACGCCGCCCGCACGCTGTACGACTTTGCTTGGGACGAGTTCTGCAGTTTCTTTGTCGAGATGGTCAAGAACCGGATGCAGGACGAGGCGCAGCGGCCGGTGGCGCAGCGGATTCTCGCGCACACGCTGGACGTCCTGCTGCGGTTGTTGCATCCCATGATCCCGTTCATCACCGAGGAGATCTGGCAACTGCTGGCCCAGGCCGCACCGCAGCGCGGACTGGATGATCCGCAAACGCCCGCCGTCAGCATCATGACGGCCGCTTGGCCGCAACCCGATACGGCTCGGCAGAACGCCGGGATCGAAGCCCAGTTCGCGCGTTTTCAAGCGGTCCTGGGCGCGTTGCGCGAGATCCGCAGCCGCCAGAACATCCCGCCCCGCAGTCCGATCGAATTCGGCGTCCGCTGCGACGCCGACAATGAACAACTGCTGCGGCCGATGACGCCGTATTTCGAGTCGATGGCCAACGCCGTGGCGACCGGCTGGGGGCCGGACGTCGCGCCGCCGGCAACCCACGCCGCCGTGACGCTGCCGATCGCCGAAGTGTTCGTGAATCTGCAGGATTTCATCGACGTGGCGGCCGAGATCGCGCGGAACGAAAAACTGGTGCAGAAACTGCGGGGCCAGATCGAAGGCAAGGAAAAGAAACTGGCCACGGCCAGCTTTGTCGAGCGAGCCCCCGCCGATGTCGTCCAGCGTGAACGGGAGGGCCTGGTCCAGTTGCAGGAGCAGCTGGCGTCCGTCCACGCGGCGCTGGACAGTTTGAACAAGCTCCCTTAGGAATCGAACCCCTCTCATGCTGGTCGTCACTTGTCCTCACTGCCGCGCCGCCGTCATGCCTCAACACGACGGGACCTGTCCGGCCTGCCGCCGGGCCATCCCGCCGTCGCAGGCCGAGCCGTTCGTGATTCAACGCGGTTATGCCGCCGGCGGAGAAACGCCACCGCAAGCGTCAAGCTCCGAGTCGTTCGATCCCTACGGCCGCCCCGAGGCCTGGGGCGAATCTCCGCAGCTGGCGATTGTGCGATTCTGGCAGCGGCTGTTCCAAATCACGCCCCGCATCGTGGTCACGCCGATCATCCTGGTCGTCAACGCCGTGATCTTTCTGCTGATGACCTTGGACAGCGGGGCGCTGCTCCAACCTCCCACCGAAACGCTCCTCGACTGGGGCGCCAACTACGGCCCCTGGACACTCGACGGTCAGTGGTGGCGGTTGCTGACTTGCACCTTTGTCCACATCGGGATCATTCACATCGGTTTGAACATGTGGGTGCTGTGGAACATCGGCCAACTGGTCGAACGCTTGGCGGGCAATGCCGGGTTCCTGCTCTTGTACCTGCTGTCCGGCCTGTTCGGCAGCCTGGCCAGCGTATACTGGAATCCGGCCGTGCTCAGCGCCGGCGCTTCGGGCGCCGTGTTCGGGGCTTTCGGCGGCCTGATGGGCTTTGTGCTGCTCCGCGGCGACTCGATTCCCAAAGGCGTTTTGGGGCCGTTGCGCAACAGCGGATTGTCGTTCCTGTTCTATAACATGATCTTCGGGTTCTCGATCCCAGGCATCGACATGGCGGCCCATCTGGGCGGCTTGGCGGCCGGATTCGCCTGCGGCCTGATCCTCAGCCAGCCGCTGGACCACGTGTCGCGCACGACTCGCATCTGGCGAAACGCCGTGATGTTGGTGCTGGGGGTGGGCGGATTGCTGATCGCCTGGCAGGCGGCGCCCGCCGCGCCGCCCGATCTTCGCGGCCGTCTCGCACAGTTTGAATCCGTCGAACGAAACGTGCTGGATACCTATAACCATGCGGTTCGCAAGTATCAAGCCGACCAGCTGTCGGCGGACGAATTTGCCCGTGTGATCGAGTCGGATATCTTGCCACCCTGGCGGAACGTCCGGGAGCAATTCGACCAGATGGACTTGCAGCAGCTGCCCGCCAACTCGCAGCCAGCGGTCACCAAGCTTCGGCAATACATGCAGCTGCGCGAGCAAGCTTGGACGGCCCTCGCCATTGGATTGACGCAGAATGATCCCCAGCGATTGGATGAAGCCCACGAGAAAAGCGCGGCGGCCGATCGGCTGGGGGACGAAGTCGGCGGGGGAGGAGGTTAGGATCGGCAAGACCATTACTGTCGCATTCAAAGTGGCGTAAGCTTCCAGCTTGCGGTTCGCACGACTCGCAGGCTGGAAGCTTACGCCACTTATTTTTTGGCCGATCCTTCGCGCATTTGCATTTTGAATTTCGGACCGATTTGACTTGGTCGTGGCCGCAGCGCGCGTTGGGTTCGTCTCATGGCCGAAGTTGTCCTGGAAGAAATCGGCACAAGACCTGCGCCGGCATCTACCGCGGCAAAATTGAATTCCGTACGTCTGAGCCTATCCCTCCGCTTTCCTCCCCACCTGCCGCTCGATACAACAAATGGCATGACCACCGAGCACGATGAAACGCCTCTGTTCTGCAACCGCTGCAGCCGGGAACTCCGGCTCGGACGCGGCGAGTTCTACGTGGTCCACATCGAAGCGATCGCGGACCCGACGCCGCCGGAGTTCACCGAGGAGGATCTGGCCCGGGATCACCGCGAGGAGTTGGCCCGCCTGTGCATCGCGTTAGAGAACGTAAGCGAACGCGAGGCGATGGACCAGGTCTATCGGCGGCTGACGATCTTTCTCTGCAACGCCTGCTACGGCCAATGGATCGAGCAGCCGGCGGGCTGAACCAGTGCTGCAACGCACCATGGCTCGCCCATGAAGCCGGAGTTCATCCCCGCTTGACACAGTCCCCTGCCAGCTTGCTGGTGGATCAGACTGGCAGCTGTCAGGCCCAAGGTGGATCGTCTCATTCGCCTGCCGGCCTCCGCGTGTTTCTGCGCATCACCGCAGCTCACCGTTTGCCAAACTGGTGAATCGCCTCGTACATGGCCACAATGTTGACGGTCGGCGTGTTGGGTTGGATGTTATGGCAGGGATTACAGATCCAGCGGGCCGGACGATAGATCTCGATACTCTCCCGAACCTCTGCGACCACCTGGTCGACCGTGCCGAACGGCAGGGTCTGCTGGTTATCGATCGAGCCGTGGAAGATGATGTGTTGCCCAAAGTCGGCGACCAGCTCGTCGCGTTCCATGCCGGGGCAACGCCACTGGACCGGGTTCAGCACCTCGATACCGACCTGGCCGATCAAGTCGGGTAGGAACAGCCGCGCGGCGCCGTCGGTGTGGTACATGATGTGAATCCCATAGGCCCGTGCCAGGTCGGCCATTTTGATCTGGTTGGCCAGCAGGAACCGGCGGTACATCGGCAGGCTCATCAGCGGCCCGGTTTGCGACCCCAGATCCTCGGCGATCCACGTCAGGTGGATCCGCCCGCCGCCGGCTTCAAAGCAACGTCGCTGGTGTTCGTAATAGAAATCGAAGATGTGTCCGAGTATCGCGTCCGCCAATTCGGGCCGCAACACCAGATCCTCGAAGGAACGCTCCAGGCCGCGCAGGTAGCCGTACAGCAGAAACGGCTCGTAGCAGCACGAGTGAATCGGCCAGTAGCCGTCGTCCTCGTCCAGCGTGCGGGTGATGATGGCATAGTCAAAGTCCGCGGGGTCCGGCCAGCGATGGGCGTGGACGTCCGCCACCGTCTCGGCGGCGGCCAACGGACAATAGGCCGGTTCGTCATAGGCTCCGGTCCCGTAGTCCATCCGTTGATACCGCACGCCCCACATGTCCGCCTGTGGGTCGTCGGGATGGTTCGGCAGCCGCCACTGCGACTCGACGTATTTTCGCTTGTCGATGTGTAGCTTGCGCCACAAAGCGTCTTCGCTGGCACAAGCCAGGTCACGCAACAGCCGCTGGGTAACCTCGGGGGTCGCCTGATAATCGGTGGGGATTCGATCCACCGCCTGCCGGTCCAACAGCGCCAGCCACCGCTGACGAGGTGTCATCTCCATCGCGGAATCCTCTTTTCTTCGGGAAACGGCCGATCGGGCCCAGGCTCAGACGTACAGAATTCAATTTTCGCGGGCAATCGGTTACCCCTGCGGAACGCCCGTCTCCGCGAAAATTGAATTCTGTACGTCTGAGCCCTTCCGCGTCTACCTTCCGCCTCTACCGTCATTGCCTCGTGTCTTGCCGCCGGTTATTGTATCAACTGCCTGGATATCGGCTACGTCTTTCCCTCCCAATCCCAAACCGTCCCCACAAGGAGAAGCATGTCATGAGAGTTCGCAACGTTGGTTGGCTGGTTCTATTGGCCGTCGTCGCTTGGGTAGCCCCTGCCCCGGCCGCGGTCAAGCTGCCGTCGGTGATCGGCGACAACATGGTCCTGCAGCGCGGCGAAGCGGTCCCGATTTGGGGCTGGGACGATCCCGGCACGCAGGTGACCGTCGCAATCGGTGAAAGCAAGGTCACGGGCACGGCGGATGACAAAGGCAAATGGTGCGTCCAATTACCGGCCATGACCGCCGGCGGACCTCACACGATGACCGTCGCCGGGACCACCAGCGTCACGGTCAGCAACATCCTGGTCGGCGACATCTGGTTGTGCTCGGGGCAATCGAACATGGAATGGTCCGTCGCCGCCTCGGCCAACGCGCAAGAAGAGATCGCCGCCGCCGATCATCCGCGAATCCGCCACATCAAGATCCCGCACGTGCCGGCCGACCAACCGCAAGAGGAGGTCGCGTCCAGCGGCTGGCAGGTCTGCTCGCCGCAAACCGTCAGCGGCTGGACGGCGGTCGGCTACTTTTTCGCCCGCTACCTCCAGCAGGAGTTGGACGTGCCCGTCGGCCTGATCGGCTCGAACTGGGGCGGCACGCGGATCGAACCCTGGACACCGCCCGTCGGTTTTCAGCAGGTGCCGGCGCTCAAGGAGATTGCCGACAAACTGGACAGCTTTCCGACAAAGAACGCGGACGGCAAGATCAACCACCAATCGCCGCTGGCCCTGTACAACGGCATGATCGCGCCGCTGGTCCCCTACGGTATCCGTGGCGCGCTGTGGTACCAAGGCGAATCGAATAACGGCGAAGCCATGCTGTACTTCGAGAAAAAGAAAGCGTTGATCGGCGGCTGGCGCTCGATTTGGAACAAGCCGGACCTGCCGTTCTATTTCGTCCAGCTCGCTCCGTATCGTTACGGCGGCGACCCGACGAACCTGGCTGGCATCTGGGAAGCTCAGACGGCCACGCTGTCCATCCCGAACACGGGCATGGCGGTGACCGTCGATATCAGCGACGTCAAGGACATCCATCCGCGGAACAAGCAGGATGTCGGCAAGCGTCTGGCCTTGTGGGCCTTGGCCCAGCTGTATGGCAAGACGGATCTGGTCTACTCCGGCCCGCTGTACAAGTCGATGGCGGTCGAAGGCAACAAGATCCGCCTCTCGTTCGACCATGTCGGCGGCGGCTTGGTCTCGCGGGACGGTCAGGGGCTGAACTGGTTTACGATCGCCGGCGAGGACAAGAACTTTGTCGAAGCCAAAGCCGAGATCGACGGCGCTACGGTCGTCGTATCGGCAGAGTCTGTCGCCAATCCCGTGGCGGTTCGGTTCGGCTGGACGCAGGAAGCCGAGCCCAACCTGTCGAACAAGGACGGCTTGCCGGCCTCGCCGTTCCGCACCGACAAGTGGTAGGTGTTTGACGTTCCGGGGCGTGCGTGGAAAACGCACGCCCTTCTGGTTGACCCCTTCTGGTTCCGGGCCGCGCGTCGAGGTCATCGCCCATGGATCTGCAACTGTCGAACGAAGTCGCCGTCGTGATCGGCGCGGCCAGCGGCCTGGGCAAAGCGATCTCGCTGGAATTCGCCCGCGAGGGTGCGAAACTCGTCCTGGTGGATATCGCTCCGACGGTCGAATCCGTGGCGTCGGAGATCCAGCGCGCGTGGAAGACGCCCGCCTGGGCGTTCACCGCCGACGTCACCGATTACCAGGCGATGCAAGCCGTTGCCGCCGCGGTGATCTTCGATTGGGGCCGTTGCGATCACGTGATCGTTCCGGCGGGCATCGGGTCGGGCAAGTACGGCTTTCCATTCTGGAAACTGGAGCCGGCCGATTGGGACCGCGTGCTGCGGGTGAACCTCCTGGGTCCGGTCCATGCCGCGCATGCGTTTTCGCCACCCATGATCGCCGCTCGGCAAGGCACGTTCCTGTTCTTTACCTCGATCGCCGGCCAGATCGGCTCGCAGACCGACCCGCCGTACAGTGCAGCCAAAGCCGCCGTGATCAACTTTGCCCAGTGCGCGGCCAAGGATCTTGCGCCGTACAATGTCCGCGTCAACGCGATCAGTCCGGGCATGATTCAGACGCCGCTGAACCGTTCCGTCTGGCAAGCCTGGTACGACCAGCAGCCGGAGGACCAACGGCAGTCCTATGACGAATGGGCCGGGGAGAAAGCCCGCCGCGTTGCCCCGCTGGGTCGCTGGCAAACCCCGCAAGACATCGCCGCCGTAGCCGTCTTTCTGGCCTCTCGCCGCGCCGAGAACATCACGGGCCAGACGATCAATGTCGATGGCGGGCAAGTGATGCATGCGTAAGACGCCCGTCGGAGCCCACGCCGCCGCGCGCCTTGATGTTCCTGTTTGTTCCCGACTTTCTCCTCCTCGTCATCCTTCATGGCCCGGGCTCTGGAAAATGCCGAGACGCCAAGTCCGGCGGGCACGGAAATGATCCCAGCCCCGTCACAAGATCAAGTCCCTAACTTGAGTTGCGGGCCTTCTGGCCAGCAACCTTTCATTTCCAAAGGTCCGCAGCCGCAACTATCTGCCTCATCCTCCCTTGCCAGCATCACTCCAAGAAACTACGATTTGACGCATTAACGATCGTCTATGCGACTGAATGTTCTCTCGGAGTTCCAGCATGCTCATCCGCAGGTCCATCTCGCTGTTGGTCTTTCTTGCGTTGGCACGCATCCCGGCCTTGGCTGAAGAGAATCCAGCCGAATCGGCTGCCGAGCCGGGCGCGGCGGTCTCGTACTACCAGCAAGTCCTGCCGATCTTTCAGGCGCATTGTCAAGGCTGTCATCAGCCGGCCAAGGCCAACGGCAAGTACGTGATGACGTCGTTCGAAACGCTGCTCAAGGGCGGCGAGAGTGGCGAAAAGGCGATCGTGCCGGGCGAGCCGGACGAGAGTTACCTGATCGAGCAGATCACGCCGGAGGACGGCGAGTCGCTGATGCCGCCGGACAAGCCGCCGCTGGCCGACGACCAGATCGCCTTGATTCGCCGCTGGATCGAGCAGGGCGCCCGAGACGACACACCCGAAAACGCGCGTCGCAAGGTGGACATGGACCATCCGCCAGTCTATACCCGGCCGCCGGTGATCCCGTCGCTGGACTTCTCGCCCGACGGAGCCATCTTGGCTGTAGCCGGTTTTCATGAAGTGGTGCTGGTCAAGGCCGACGGCTCCGAACAACTGGCTCGCCTGGTTGGCATGGCCGAGCGGATCGAGTCGGTGCGGTTCGCGCCGGACGGCGCGCGGCTGGTCGTGGCGGGCGGCCTGCCTTGCCGGATGGGCGAGATCCAGATTTGGGATGTGGCCAAACGCAAATTACTGCTGTCCCTGCCCGCGACCTACGACACCGTTTACGGCGCCAGCTGGTCGCCCGATGGTGCGCTGATCGCCTTTGGCGCAGCCGACAACGGCGTGCGAGCCATCGACGCCAAGACGGGCGAGCAGGCCGCCTTCATGGCGGCTCACGAAGACTGGGTTCGTGGCACCGTGTTCTCGCCGGACGGCAAGTCGGTCTTTTCCGCCAGCCGCGATATGACCGTCAAGATGACGGACATCGAGTCGCAGCGGTTCGTAGGCAACGTGACCACGCACACCCCCGGCGTACTCAAAGGCGGCCAGCAGGCCATTGACCGGCACCCGAAACGAGCCGAGATCCTGGTCGGCGGAGCGGACGGGGCCGCGAAGCTGTTCAAGATGGACGTGCAAGCCGCGCCGGCTGGCGGCGGGAATCCCAATCAGCTTCGCCAGTACGAGGCGATGACGGGCCGCGTGTTCGACGTGCGTTTCAACCTCGATGGGACGCAAGTTTTCGTCTGCACCAGTTTGGATGGCCAAGGCCAGGTACGGTCCTACGAGACGGATTCGGGGAACGTGCTTTGGACGCTGGACGTGCCGGAGTCCGCCGTCTATGCGCTGGCATGTTCGCCGGACGGGGCCACGCTCGCCGCGGCCGGAGCGGACGGCCAGATCCGTTTGATCGAGGCCTCCAACGGTCAACTTCGCAGATCCTTCCTGCCGGTCCAGGTGACCGCGTCCCCATCGTGGCCCGCCCAGCCCGGGCAGGATGCCGGCCGCAGATCATCCGTGCCCGGCGAAATCGCCAGTCCTGCCGACCACCAGTCGGACTTTATCCGCGACGTGAACCCGATCCTGACCCGCTTGGGATGCAACCAAGGCACCTGCCACGGCGCGGACAAGGGCCGGAACGGCTTCAAACTGTCACTCCGCGGCTACGATGCGTTGTTCGATATCCGCGCCCTGACCGACGACCTGGCATCGCGGCGGGTGAATACCGCTTCGCCCGACGATAGTCTGATCCTGCTCAAAGCCACCGGGGCTGCGCCGCACCAGGGCGGCCGACTGATCGATCCCGATTCATCGTACTACCACATCCTCCGCCGCTGGATCGCCGATGGGGCGCGTCTGGATCTGTCGTCGCCGCGTGTCGTCAAGATCGACGTGTTGCCGCAAAACCCGGTCGTCCAGCGCAGCGGCGACACCCAGCCGATGCAGGTGACCGCCAGCTATGCCGACGGCGCGACGCGGGACGTAACGCGCGAAGCGTTCATCGAAAGCGGCGACGCGGAAGTCGCCACGGCGGACCGCACGGGCCTGCTGACCGCGGTCCGCCGCGGCGAAGCCCCGGTGCTGGCCCGCTACGAAGGCGCTTACGCCGCCACCACGCTGACCGTCATGGGCGATCGCGACGGCTTCGTCTGGCAGCAACCGGAGACCTGGAGCAAGATCGACGAACTGGTTGCGGCCAAGTGGCAGCGGATGAAGATCCTGCCGTCGGAACCGTGCGGCGACGCGGAATTCATTCGCCGCGTGTATCTCGATCTGACAGGCGTCCCGCCGGGGGCCGACCAGGTGCGAGCCTTTCTGGCCGACGAGCGTCCGACGCGAACCAAGCGCAACGAACTGATCGACCGCCTGTTGGGCAGCGAGGATTACGTCGAGTACTGGACGAACAAGTGGGCGGACCTGTTGCAGGTGAATCGCAAGTTCCTGGGCCCCGAGGGAGCCGCCGCGTTCCGCGCATGGATCCGCAACGAAGTCGCCTCCAACACGCCGTACGACGAGTTCACCGCCAAGATCCTGACGGCCTCGGGGTCGAATCGCAACAATCCCGCCGCCTCGTACTTCAAGATCCTCCGCGATCCGCTGGATACGATGGAGAACACGACGCACCTGTTCCTGGGCGTGCGGTTCAACTGTAACAAGTGCCACGATCATCCATTCGAGCGTTGGACGCAGGACCAGTACTACGAGACGGCCGCGTTCTTCGCGCGTTTGGAACTGAAGCCCGACCCGGCCTCCGGCGACCGCAAGATCGGCGGCTCGGCGGTCGAAGACGCCAAACCGCTGTACGAAATCGTCTCCGACAAGAGCCAGGGCGAAGTGCTGCACGACCGCACGGGCGCCGTGGCTCCGCCGCAGTTCCCTTACCCGACCAAGTACGAGGTGCCGGCCGAGGCGACGCGGCGCCAGGAATGGAGCGCCTGGCTGACCTCGCCCGACAACCCCTATTTCGCTCGCAGCTACGTGAATCGGCTGTGGGGCTACCTGCTGGGCACGGGCTTGATCGAACCGTTGGACGACATTCGCGCCGGCAATCCGCCGTCCAATCCCGAACTGCTGGACTACCTGACCCAGGATTTCATCCGTCACGGTTTCAACGTCCAGCACACGCTGCGCGAAATCTGCCAGTCGCGGACCTACCAGTTGTCCATCGCGACCAATCCGTGGAACGTCGACGACAAAATCAACTTCTCGCACGCCATCGTCCGGCGGCTGCCCGCCGAGGTGCTGTACGACACGATCTTTCGCGCCACCGGCGCCGTGTCGCGGATTCCCGGCGTGCCGCCCGGCACCCGCGCCGCGGCGCTGCCCGATGCCGGCGTGAATTCGCCCGACGGATTCCTGACCAACCTTGGCCGCCCGGCTCGCGAAAGCGCTTGCGAGTGCGAACGGGACAACAGCCTGCAGCTGGGACCGGTGATGGCGTTGATCAGCGGCCCGACCGTAGACAGCGCGATTTCCGATCCCGACAACGCACTGGCCAAGCTGGCTGCTTCGGAAATGGATGACGCGGCCCTGGTCGAAGAAATCTTCTTCCGCCTGCTGAACCGGCCGGCAACGCCTCACGAGATCGAGGGCACGTTGGGCCTGCTGCGGGCGCTGCCCGAGCGGCACCAGCAGCTCGCTGCCCGGCTGCAGGCAGTCGAGGAGGAATTTGCCCCGGCGCTGGCCGAGCAGGAACAGCGGCGGCAGGACGCGATGGCCAATGCCCAAGGCCAACTGGAAGCCTACGAGAAAGAAATCGCGGCCCGCGAAGCGGAACTCGACCGCCAGCATGCCCAGCGCCTGGCGGACGCCCAAGCCGCGCTGAAAGACCACGAAGCCCGCGTCCCCGAACGGTTGGCCGCTTGGGAACAGCAGGTGCGGCAACCGACCGCTTGGACGCCCCTCGATCCCATCGAATTGTCGTCGACGAACAATGCTCAACTGGACAAGCAGCCCGACCTGTCCGTCGTCGCCAGCGGCCCGAACGGCAAGACGACTTACCAATTCGTCGCCCGCACGGATCTGGCGGGGGTTACGGGCGTGCGTCTGGAAACACTAGCCGACGAGCGTTTCCCGATGAAAGGCCCGGGCCGATCCGGCAGCGGCAATTTCGTCCTGACCGAATTCCGCGTCGAGTGGGCGGCGGAGGGCGAACCGAACAATCGCTCGGCGGTCGAGCTGCAAAACGCCCAAGCCGATTTCAGCCAAGGCAGCTACGACGTCACGACCGCCATCGACGGGCAGAAAGCCCCGACCAATAACGGTTGGGCGGTGCATCCGCAAGTCGGTCAGAACCATACGGCGGTGTTCGAGACCAAGGACAACGTCGGCTCGGGGCCCGCACAGTTCACCTTCTGGCTGGATCAGGAGTACCAGGACAACCAGCACACGTTGGGCCGATTCCGCATCTCGCTGACCACGGCGGCTCGACCGATCACCCTGCAAGGACTGCCGCAGAATATCAACGACCTGCTGGCCGTCGCCGCCGAGCGGCGGACCGACGCCCAGAAGGCGGAATTGTTGACGTACTATCGCGGCCAGGACAGCGAACTGAAGAACCGCGAGCAAGCCCTGGCGACGGCCCAACAGCCGCGTCCCGTGGACCCCAAGCTGCAGGCGCTGCGCGGCACACTGGCCGAAGTCAGCAAACCCGTTCCCCTCGATGCAAAGCTGGCCCAATTGCGAGCCGACACGGCGCTGAGCGCCAAGCAACTGGAGACCGCCCGTTTGACCTTTGTCCAAGACCTGGCCTGGGCCCTGATCAACAGCCCGGCCTTTCTGTTTAACCGATAGGAACAAGTCATGCTCGTCATTCCCGGACAACCTGGCAAAGACCTGTGCGATCGCAACCTGGGCGTCACCCGCCGCGACCTGCTCCGCATCGGCGGTTCGGGCCTGTTGGGCCTGACGCTCGGGTCCATGTTCCGCTTGCAGGCCCAGGCCAGCGAGGGCCAAGCGGCGGGGCGACCCGGCTGGGGCAAAGCCAAGAGCATTATCATGTGCTACCTGCAAGGCGGGCCCAGCCACTTGGATTTGTGGGACCCCAAGGAAAACGTGCCGGATAACGTCCGCAGCGCATTCTCGAGCATTTCCACCAAGCTGCCCGGCGTCCAGTTCACCGAGAACCTGCCCCAGCTGGCCCAGGTCAACGACAAGTTCACCCTGATCCGCTCGATGAGCTACACGCCCAACGGCCTGTTCAACCACACCGCAGCCATCTACCAGATGATGACCGGGTACACGACCGACAAAGTCAGCCCGTCGGGCCAGTTGGAACCGCCCAATTCCAAGGATTTCCCCAACTTCGGTTCCCAGTTGGTCCGCCTGCGTCCGCCGACCGAACCCATGCTGCCGTTTGTGATGCTGCCGCGGCCGTTGCAGGAGAGCAACGTCGTGGGCAAAGGCGGCACGGCCGGGTTTCTGGGCAAATCCTTCGACCCGTACACGCTGTACCCCGACGGCGACGACATGGACATGAACAAAATGGATCGGATCCGCATCGACGACCTGCAGCTGCGTCCCGAGGTCTTCGCCGATCGGCTGGAACGTCGCGCGGAATTGCGGCAACTGATCGACTCGGGCATGCCTGCGATCGAACAGGCTGTGGAACAGTACAAGCTGGACGAGTACTATGATCGCGCGCTCAGCCTGGTCATCTCCGGCCGGGCTCGCGAAGCGTTCGATTTGCAGCGCGAACCCGCAGCGCTCCGCGACCGCTACGGCCGCAACACGTTCGGCCAAAGCTGTCTGCTGGCGCGGCGGTTGGTCGAAGCCGGGACGCGGGTCGTCGAGTTGATCTGGCCCAAAGTGGCCAATTCGGACAACCACTCCTGGGACCATCACGTCGGTTTGACTGAACGGATGAAGAATCGTTCCGCCCCGATGCTGGACGCCGGTTTGACGGCCTTGATCCAGGATCTGGACGACCGCGGGTTGCTGGACGAAACCCTGGTGGTGGCGGTGGGCGAATTTGGCCGCAGCCCGCAGAAGGGCGTCAGCACGTCCGGCAATGGCAACAGCGCCGACGGCCGCGACCACTGGCCGTACTGTTACACCGCGGTAATCGCCGGCGCCGGCATCAAACGCGGCTACGTGCATGGCAAGTCCGACAAAACCGGCTCCGCTCCGCTGGAAGACCCCGTGCATCCCGGCCAGCTGCTGGCGACCATCTACCACGCCTTTGGCATCGACCCGGCGACGATTGTCTACAACCATCTGAACCAGCCCCGCGAGCTGGTCAAATCCGAAGCGGTGCCGCAGCTGTTTGCTTAGGATGAATTCAACGATGTGTTCTGGTGGTTCGACCAGAACGACAATCCCCGGGGGGCGGGCGGTCCTGCCATCGCAACCGCGCGGCAACTTCCAGCCCCCCCCGCAGGACGCCTGCTCCGTCCGCTCGCCGGTTTGTCCGAATTTGATCGCCCTCACGCTATGCAAGAGCGTGGCGATTCGAGACAATATCTTCCAGAGTGGCAGAGATCGAATGCGTTTTCCGGAACGTCGGTCCTCGCAATCTTTCACTTCATCTTTCACTTCATCTGCCCGGCTCCAAGCCAGTGGGAAGAGATGAAGTGAAAGATGAAGTGGAAAACGAGGGCTTTAGCTCCCGGCGCAGCCGGTCAACTTCACGAGGAGTTCAAGCGATGAAAAGCAATCTGACACGGCGTGCATTTGTTCAAGCCGCGGCGGCGGGTTCCGCCACGCTGGCTTGGCTGGGAACTGGTCGAGCGCCCGCGGGATTTGCTGCCCAGGCAGACAAGCCGGCTTTGCTGGGGGGGACGCCCGTCCACAAGGGCGGTTGGCCGTCCTGGCCGGAGTGGCGCGAGGCCTGGGAGCCGGAGATCCTCAACGTGTTGCGCAGCGGGCGCTGGTCCCGGGCCGGCGGCGGCCGGCAGGTACCGGATTTCGAGGCGGGCTGGGCCCAGCTGCTGGGCGCCAAACGCTGCTTGGCCACGGCCAGCGGCACCACGGCGCTGATCACCGCCCTGCACGCGATGGGCGTCGATGCGGGCGACGAAGTCATCACTTCGCCGTACACCTTCATCGCCACCTACAACACGATCCTGATGCACAAAGCCTTGCCGGTCTTTGCGGATACGGATCCGGCAACGCTGACCATGGACCCGGCCTCGATCGAGAGCCGAATCACCGAGCGGACCCGAGCCATTGTGCCGGTACATATCTACGGCCTGCCGTGCGACATGGACCCGATCAACGCGATTGCCAAGAAGCACAATCTGGCCGTGGTCGAGGACGCCTGCCAGGCGTGGCTGGCCGAGTACCACGGCCGCAAGTGCGGCACGCTCGGCGATCTGGGCTGCTTCAGCTTCCAGAACTCGAAGCACATCCCCTCCGGCGAAGGCGGCGCCATCACGGGCGACAGCGACGAACTGGTGGACCGCTGTCATGCCTTCCATAACTGCGGCCGGGCGACCGGAACGTTCACGGGCAGCGGCTGTTTTACCCGGGGTAGCAATTTCCGCATGCAGCATTTCCAAGCCGCCATCCTTTCGCAACAGTTCGACAAGCTGGTGCAGGAGACCCAACGGCGTGGCGAGAACGCCGAGTATTTAACGGCCGGTCTGAACGAGATCCCCGGCATTCACACATTACGCTTGCCGGAAAACAGCCGCCCCATATGGCACCTGTATGCATTCCGCTATGACGCCGAACAGTTCCACGGCCTGCCGCGCAGCCGGTTCTTCCAGGCCCTGGGCGCCGAAGGCATCCCCTGCGGCGGCGGCTATCACGAACAGTATTACGACGGGTTGCTGGACGAAGCGATCGCGTCCCGCGGGTTCCAGCGTTTGTTCGGCGCGGCGCGGCTGAAAGCCTACCGCGACAGCTTCCCGGAATTGAAGGGCAACAAGCAGGTCTGCGAGACGGTCGTCGGGATGTCCCAGACGTTGCTGTTGGCCGACCGCAGCAGCGTCGAGCACATCCTGGCCGCCGTCCGCAAGATCCACACCCACAGCGAGACGCTGGCGAAAACCGCCTGATCGGTATCCGGGAGCCGCCGTAATGACGATTTGGTCGATGGTGCTGCGGGAGATCGCGTACCGCAAGTTGAATTTCCTGCTCGGCCTGGTCGGGGTCGCGGCGGCCAGCGCGCTGCTGGTCGGGATGATGACCAGCCTGCAACTGCACGCCGCCCGCTCGGACGCGCTGGGAGTTCTCAAGGAAGAGCAGACGCAGGCGATGATGACGGCGTTGCGGTCCGATTTGCGTCGCGCCATGCAGCAACTGGGATACAATGCGATCATTCTGCCCAAGGAACAATCCTTGGGCGATTGGTACGCCGAGGACTACGCGGCCTACACCATGCCGCTGTCGTGGGCGGCGCGGCTGGACGACACCCAAGAACTAGCCGACCGCTACGTGCCGCGATTGCGGCAGCGGCTGAAGTGGGAAGAACGGCAGTGGATGATTCTGGTGATTGGCGTCGGCCGCGAGCGGGTGCTCGACACGAGCGTCTGCGAGGGCGTGCCGCTGGCCGACGTTATCCCGCGCGGCAGCTGTGTCGTGGGTTATGAATTGCACCACGCTCTGGGCTTGAAGACGGGCGATCCGATTACCATCTTGGGCCGAGTCTTTCAGATCACCAGGTGCGAACAGGCATTGGGCACCAAGGACGACATCAGCATTTGGCTGGACTTGGCCGACGCCCAGGAGTTGTTGGACAAGCCGGACGCCATCAACGAGATCCTGATCGTCGAGCATCTGGCGGTCTGGGGCGACATCGCGGCGATCCGTCGGCGGCTGGCGACCGTGTTGCCCGAGTGCCAGGTTGTGGAAGTCGCTTCCGAGACGATGTCTCGGGCTCATGCTCGAATCAAGGTCGCCGACGAGGCGCGGGCGTCCGGCGAACAGGAACGGGACAGGCAAGCGTTGCTGCTGGCCGAACGCCGCAGTACGATGCGGAAACTCATGCCGCTGGGTGTTTTGGCCTGCGCGGTCTGGATCGGATTCTTGATGGTGTTCAATGTGCGGGAACGCGCGGCGGAGATTGCCGTCCTGCGGGCGATCGGTTTTCGCGCCGGGGATGTGCGGGCGCTGGTGTTGTCCAAAGCCTGCCTGCTGGGACTGGCCGGCGGGCTGGCCGGGTTTGCCTTGGGCGTTGCGGCGGCCATCCTGTTGGAAGACCACGCGGCGGGCGGCGCGGGACTGCAGCTGGGGCTGGCGCTGGAATACCTCGGTTTTGCCGCAGCGCTCGGGGTGGCCGCGTGCCTGTTGGGCAGTTGGCTGCCGGCGGCCGCCGCGGCCGGGATGGATCCGGCGGAGATCCTGCAACAAGAGTAAAGGAGACGAACGATGTCGATCACGCGGATGGCGATGTGCGAAATCCTACGCCGCAAGACGACCTTTTTCCTGGCCGCCTTGGCCGTGGCCGTGGCGGTAGGGACGATTCTGACCGCCCAGGCGGCGCTGCGGATCTACGGCCTCCGCTCCGACGCCTTGTTAACGCAGAAAGAGGCCGAGTTGGAACAACGGCTGACCGTGCTGCAGGACGAAATGCGCAAGGCCACGCTCAAGCTGAGCTTTAACCTGGTCATCTTGCCCGGCGACCAGGACGTCCGCCAATGGCACGCGATGGATTGTGCGACGACCTACATGCCCGAGGAATATGTCCACCGCATCGCGGAGTCGCGGATCCTGTCGGTGCGGCATTTCCTGCCGATGCTGGCCCAAAAGGTGACCTGGCCGGAGCAGAAACGCACCATGATTCTGGTGGGCTGCAAGGGCGAAGTGGCCAACATGCACAAGAGTCCCCGCTCGCCGCTGGTCCAGCCTGTTCCCGATGGCACGCTGGTCGTCGGGCACGAATTGCATCGCAGTCTCGGCTTGACCGAGGGCCAGCAGGTCGAGCTGATGGGGCGCTCGTTCGTGATTCACAAGTGCCAGGAGGAGCGCGGCACCAAGGACGACATCGGCGTCTGGATGCCTTTGAAAGACGCCCAGGAGTTGTTGGACAAGCCGGACCAGATCAACGCCATACTGGCCTTGGAGTGCCTGTGCGTGGGCAGCAGCGCGCTGGCCCGCGTGCGGGCGGATGTGGCCAAGATCCTGCCGGACACCAAGGTGGTCGAGTTCGGGACCAAGGTCTTGGCGCGCGCCGAGGCGCGGACTCGGGTGGGCGAAGAGGCGGTTGCGGCGCTCGAGCGGGACAAGGCCCACCAGCAAGCGTTGCGGGCGGAACGCGAACGGCTGGCGGCGATGGTCGTCCCCGGCGTGATCGTCGCCTGCGGCGTGTGGATTTTTCTCACGGCCTTTGGCAACGCTCGAGGACGCGGCGCCGAGGTGGCCATCCTGCGGGCTATCGGATACCGGGCCGGTCAGGTACTGGCGTTGTTCCTGTTTCGCTCGCTGGCCGGCGGCATCGTCGGGGCGGCGGTGGGATGTGCCATCGGGCTGGCGATCATCGGCCGCTTGCGTGGGGAACTGGACGTGGTCCTGGTTGGCGCTGCCGGGCTGGTGTCGTGGCACCTGGTCATCGCGGCCTTGGTCATCGGATCGTTATTAGGCGTCGTGGCGGGTTGGATTCCGGCGTTGCTCGCCGCCCAGCGGGACCCGGCAGAGATTCTGAGGGAGACATGAGCATGTTGCGACTGCAGGAAGTCGCCAAGACGTATTCCGTCAAGCAGCGGGAGGTCAAGGCGATCGAAGGGATTTCGTTGACGATCGAAGCCGGCCAGGCGGTTGCCGTCCAGGGCCCCAGCGGCTGCGGCAAGAGCACGCTGCTGCTGGTCTGCGGTGGACTGTTGCGGCCCACCCGCGGCACGGTGTCGGTCGCGGGCGAGGAACCGTACCAGATGTCCGCCAACGAACGAAGCCGTTTTCGCGCGCAGAACGTCGGTTTCGTGTTCCAGCAGTTTCATCTGGTGCCTTACCTGAACGTCCGGCAAAACATTTTGACCGCCAACGTGCCCAACCGGCAGCCGAACGCCGAGGAGCGGGCGGACGAGCTTGTCCGCCACTTTGGCCTGGAAGACCGCCGGCATCACGTCCCGGCGGAACTGAGCGTCGGCCAGCGGCAGCGCGTCGCCTTGGCCCGAGCCCTGTTCCATCGCCCGCGGCTGGTCCTGGCGGACGAGCCCACGGGCAATCTGGACCCTGACAACGCCGTCGTCGTGCTGGACGCGCTGCGCCAGTACGCCGATGCCGGCGCAGCCGTGCTGATGGTCACCCACGACCCCCAAGCCGCGCAGCGCGCACATCGCGTGCTGCGCATGGAAGGCGGACGCCTGGTGTAGGCGTCTGCTACTCGAAGCTGATCACCCGATAGGTGCTACCGATCAGGCCGGCCACGTTGAACTCGCGGCTGCCGATCGAGCGTTCCCACGGCCGCTGGCCGATCGGATCTGACCAGGTACTCACCATGAAATGGGTTCCACTCGACAACCCCATCCCCGGCCGGATCTGCGTCACGTCGCTGATCGCCGTACTCCCGTGTCCTCGGTAATTTCCACCCGCAAGCATGGCCACCGACGCATTCGCCCATTCCACGCATTGCTGCCGGATTCCCAGGAAGTCCAGAACCTGCTGGTCGTCTTGCGGCACGACCGGCAGGCCGCGATTCAGGCGGTCGTCGTAGACGGCGATGATCCGGTTGACCAGTTGCGTCCGGTGGGTGGCGTTCACGTACGTAGCGGACAACGCGTTGTGCATGGCGTTCGTCGCGGTGCTGAGTGGAGTACCGCCCGGGTTTCCCGAACGCCAGCCGTGGTAGGCGGTAAACGCCGTGCGAATGCGCGCGCCATCGCCACTCGCGACATCGGTGTACCAGCCACCGCCACTGTGGGCCAGCCGCGACGGGGGCGACGCCTGCCCGACTTGGCTCAAGGCCCGCTGGACGACGGCCCGCTGGACGGCCGTTTCGGCCGCCCGGAATCCCGTCTGCGAGGCCCAGCCGACGGTTTGGCTCGCGGCTCCGGTCAGCGACAGGCGATAGTTCGTATTCGCGGCGCCGTACGGGAAGACATGCACGAAATAGTCGCCCGATTCCAGCACGCGGTCGATCGCTTCGGCGTTGGAGCCCCCGCGGTACGATCCGACCAGGTGACGCCCGGCCGCGTCCAGCAGCACCACGTCGGCATCGGCCGTCAGGTTTTCCAGCCGCAGTTGGAAATTGCTCCGCGTGTCGATCCGGAACCGGTAATAGTCGGCCGTGTCCGCTTGACCGACGAAGTCGTTGAAGGTCATCGTCCCGGTCAGCGTTCCCACATTGCGGGCCTGGGCGAGGGTGTTGCCGGCGCTGTCCAGCGGACCATCGGCTCGAGCCCGCAACGTCAGCGTATAGTTCGTATCGCCGCTGTAATGGTAGACACGCACGAAGTACGTGCCCGCGTCCAGCGTGCGGCTGATCGCTTCCGACTGGTTACACAAGACGGCCCTGGGCGCGTTTCGGCCGCACGCGGCGGCATGGGAAAGCGGCCGGTTCCGTCTGGCAGAGAATCCACTCCGTCTGCGGAGCTGCGGGCAAGGCGAAAGCCCAGATTCTGGTTCCGGTTCTCCGGCCAGTTCCTGTTGCGGTACGCCGAACGGCAGTTCCTGGCGTCGTTGTTCCAGCTGCCGCCCCGGATCACCCGGTTCGAGCCCATGGGCCGCTCACCACGGCACAACGAATACCGCTCACGGTTAGCATTGGCTCGTTTAACCGCGACCCAACGGGGAGCGCGTGGGCGACGCGCTCCCCGTTGGGTCGCGGTTAAACGACGATCGACGCATGTGTCATCCTCAGACGCGCGCGGTACAGCAACATCGTCCGGCGGCAAGTTAAACAAGTCCTGTTCGATGTACCCAACGATCTCGCGGTATTCCGGCATCAAGGCTCCCGCCAGGCTTCCCAGGAATTCTTTGATTCGCGGTGGGTCAAAGCGGTCCGTCACAACCACATCGCCGTCGATTCCGACATGGACGCTGGCTTTGGTCCGCCGGGTCTCCAGCCGGCCGGTGATGATCGCAGGGCAAGCGGCGATCGACGATGCTGAGACTCCATCGGACGTCGCACGGGCCCCGCGGCGAGTCGCCTTTCCCGTACGGGCCGGACGGGGCACGATTTCCATATACCGCCCACCAGGCGTTTTGCAGCGAATCCTGAAACGAACGTTGGGTCGCCAAGGATCCGCTGCGCAGCGGATGCGGATAGAACGCCCCGCAACCGCCGGGCACGCGTTCCAATCTCAATTCGGCCGCCGCTTTTGAAGGCTCCGTCGCCGGTGAGCTTCCAAGTAAACCTCGCCGTGAACGTAGGCCCCAGTGAGTTCAGGGAGCAGCCGGTACTGAGCGAGTTCAAAGATCTTCACGAAGGCGTCGTAGACGCAATCCGTGCGTTCATGTTCGTCGAACCCCTTGGCCGACTTCGCGGCACACGGCGAAAACTCGCCACAGAAACTCCAGAACGCATCTGAATCGAAGGCTTCCAACAACGGCAGGTAGGCTTGCGTCCGACTATTGTCACACATCGTCCACCCCCTCCCTGCCCGCGCGGGCCATGCGCAGGCACCAGCGGGCGTCCGGATCGGTCAGCAACTGCTGCTGGTGCGGCAACAGCGGCCGAAAACGGAAGCCGTCGGCGATCGGATGCAGTTGCATCGAGGCAAAATTCGCGTCCACCAGCACATCGCAAACGCTCGCCGGCGGCAGCAGATCCAGGTCCCTGGCCGTGAACGGCCGCACCAGGAACCGCAGCTTCTGTTCTTGCGCCCGCGCCGGCGGGCGAAACCGGGCGGAACCCTTCCATCGCTCGCCGTACGGGATGTGCAATTCGACCAACCGTCGCTGGACCACGGTTCGGCCGCCGGAGTCCACGTAGGACATCTCCGCCACCACCCGGACGCGTCCGGTGCGCGTCCTGATCACGCGTCAGGCGTGGGAGATGTCGCTACGGACGCTGTTGCTGGAACCCGGCCGATTCGCCGTGGGCGAGGTCCAATGGCGTCGGGAGGGCCCGGCGGACGAGGTCCTCTGCCGCGGCTTGGAAGTCGTCGACCAGCTGCCCAACGGGCTGGCCCGGCCCCCGTTCGACGATTGGATCGTCGTCGTGATCGCCCGCGACGATGCGACAACCGACGGCCAGTGGGCACAGCAATTCCGGCCGCGCAGTTCCCAGCGGTTGGTGGTGGTGGTGCTCAGCGACGCCGACCGCAGCCGTTGGGACGCAACGGTGCGCGATCGGGGCTGTCCGGTCGATGTCGAGGCGCTGTCGGTGGTCGGCGGAGGCGAGTTTGTCGTCGGGGGCGACGTGGGGCCATCGGTGCCGAGCGATGCACCGGTCCCGGCGCGCTCCAGCCGCACCGCCGGCGCGTTGGGCGAGGGCGTGTTCCGCCGCGTCCGCACCAGCTGTGTGACCTTGATCGGCGCGGGGCGGCTCGGATGCTTGACGGCCTTTCACCTGGCCGGGCTCGGCGTGCCCCGCCTGCGGGTGATCGATCCGGACGTCCTGGAACTGGCGAACCTGGACGCGATGCCCGGGCTGACCGTGCGTGACGTGGGCCGGCCCAAGGCGTTGGCGCTGGCCAAACGGCTGCTGGCGTTTCAGCCGGGCTTGTTGGTCTCCTATTCGCAGCGGTCGGCAATCGACCGCGAAGCCCAGCGTCTGATGGGGCGGCGAACCGATCTGCTGGTCACGTGCGTGGACGACGACGCTCCGCGGCTGTGCGCATCGCGGATCGCCAAGCAGACGCTGACCGTCCACTTGGACATCCCCGTTTCCTAGCACCTATCGGACCTATCGGCCCGCGCGATTGCCGTTGCCGGACTGGCCGTTGCGTTGACGATTCTGCATCATCGGGCCGGCACCTGTCGCCTGGCCGGAAGCCGCCTGGCCCCCGCAGGAACCATCCTGGAGACGCTGCTGCTGCATGCCGTTCCCGACGCCGGCCTGGGATTGCATCATGCGATAACGGTTTTGCAGCATCTGTTGTTGCATCATCCGTTGGTGGAGCATCTGCTGCTGCAGCATCTGCTGCTGCATTGCTCCGAGTTGACCGCCGTACCCGTATTGGCCGGCCCCGGAAACGTCTCCCATGCGTTGCTGGCCACCACCACCTCCGGAACCCGCTCCGAGGCTGTGAAAGAATTGATATTTGAGGGTTTGCTGAAATCGAACATGTTAGGGCGTTTTCGTTGAACGGAGGCCCCCTCACATCGAAGTTCGGTGAACAAGCATGGAATGGCAGGATGCTAGCACGGAGGTGGCGGCGCCGCGGATGAAGTCGCCCGACCGCTCGCAGATCGACCCCGACCCGAAACGGATTGACGATTTGATTCCGCCCGGCCACAAAGTCCGTCTCATTTGGGAGTTGATCCAGGAAGTGGATGTGAGTTCGTTGTACGCGCAGATCAAAGCCGTGGAAGGCCATGCCGGACGTCCTCCGATCGACCCGCGGGTTCTGGTGGCCTTGTGGCTGTATGCCACCGACGAAGGCATCTGCAAAGCCCGCGAGTTGTACCGGCGGTGCTATGACTGCGATCCCTACAAGTGGCTCCGCGGCGGCGTGGACGTGAATTACCACACGCTGTCCGACTTCCGCACGCAACACTCCGAATGGCTCAAGGAGCAAGTGGTCACCAACATCGCGACCATCCGGGCGGAAGATTTGGCGAGTCTGGAGGTTCTCGGACAAGACGGCATGCGGGTCCGTGCCAGCGCGGGCAACGATTCCTTCAAACGGGAAGCCAAGCTGCAGCAACTGCTGGAAGAAGCGGACCAGCAATGGGACCGTTTGCAGCAGGAGTTTGAACAGGAGACGGACTTGTCGGCCCGCCAACAAGCCGCGCAAGAGCGGGCGGCGCGGGAAAGGATCGAACGGCTGAAGCAGGCTCAGCAGGAAGTCCAGAAGGTGGCCGAGGCCCGCGAGAAACGGAAAAAGGGAGACGGCGCCTCGGCCCGCGCCAGCACGACCGATCCGGAAGCCCGACGCATGAAGATGGGCGATGGCGGCACCCGGCCGGCCTACAACGTCGAGTTCACCACCGACTTGAACAGCCTGGTGATTGTGGGCGCCGACCTGATTAACGCGGGCAGCGACGCCGGTCAGATGGAACCGATGGTGGAGCAGATCGAAACGGAACAAGGGCCTTTGCCGAAGCAGGCGGAGTACTATGTCGACGGCGGCTTCGCCACCAAAGAAGATCTGACTAGCGTGAGCCAGCGGGATGTGACGGTGTTTGCGCCGGTCAAGGACGTCGAGAAACAACAGCGGCAGGGGAAAGATCCGTATGCTCCCAAACGGGGCGACAGCTCGGAAGTGGCTGCTTGGCGTCAGCGGATGGGGACCGAGGAAGGCCGTCAGAAATACAAGCAGCGAGCCAAATGTGAATGGTCGAACGCCGAGTGCAGGAACCGGGGACTTCATCAGTTTGTGGTCCGCGGTCTGGAGAAAGTGAAGGCCGTCGTGCTGTGGTACGTGTTGGTTCACAATTTGTTTCGCATGGTGGCGCTGCGCGCCGAACGCGCTGCAGCGGCCATCTAACCGAGGTGACAAGTACAGGAGTTGACAAGATGGGAATTCTGTGGCAACACTCCACCCCCAGGAACCGAAATCACCGCCTATATCCCCCACCACGTCCTCCGTAAGAAATCCTGCCCTCCCGCCTTCGGCGACACTGGTCTCCAAAAAAGACCTGCGCCCAATCAAAGTGACACCACGCCCAAATCGATTATTTCACAGCCTCTCCGCGTCCACCACGGGCCAAGCCTTCCGTACCGGCGACCGCCATTACCAAAACCACCACGGCGATTCCCATCAGGCGCTTCATCAAACCACTCCTCGTTCCTCTGTTACGAAAGCTGCACCAGCATCCTTGCCGTAAAGAAGATGACACGTCAATGGATCACCTTGAATTCCAATTCCCCAAAGGAAAATCCCGATCCAGGCGATCCGAAGCGTGCAAGAACTGCACACCTGCGGCCCGGTCGGCCGGCACATTCTTGCGCACTTCCATTGGCCGACGGTGTTCAACGGCCCGCGTCAGAATGACAAGGACGGGCCGCTGCTATCCAGGCTTCCCGGTCACAAGCACGTCGGCGACCTCTTGCGCGATTGGCGGCAAACCGGCCCGTCGGACTGCTTCGAGATGCACAGCGTGTGCCAAGGGGCCGTTTGACGTCCCATCGGCATGAATGCTTCCGGGCCAAGCCGGCATCGTCCCGGCAGACCCACTCACTTCTTCCCGCTGACGTCGATCACCTTGACCAGATCCGTGCCCGAAAACGCGCGGCCATCCGTGGTTTCGCCAGCGAGCGTCAGGCGCACCATGCTTGGCTTCACGATGTTCTGCAAAAAGGTTTTCACATCATCCACCCCGAATTTCGCGACCAGATCACCCCGGTTGTCGGCAAACGTGGCTTTCACGGGGATGCCGTCGAGCGTGACGGTAGCCGATACCACTTGCGAATAGGGGATCTCCGCATGCACCGTGACGGACTCGCCCTTCCACTGCAGGTTGATCGTACTGGGCGAGACGTAGATGGGGACGATCCGCTCCTCGGCTTTCGCAGCAGAGGCCAGGACGACCAGGGCAAGTACGCTAACGATGGAAACCACTCGCATTCTCATGACAGACTCCTCCAAAAAAGGTTTCGAGATACCACCGACAACGATCCGATTGTCGTGGTTCATGCTGCGAACCACGACGATGGTTATGCATTCGTTTCACCAGCGCATCGCGACGCCACGGACTTCATCGACCACGGAAACGAACAACGCGGGGGTGACCAAAAAGTTCTGATAGATATCATGCAGCCCCTCGACGAGCAGGCGTCCTTCTGGTCGGTCCAGTTCGCGGATCGCCGCCGCCATGCTCAACAGGCCCCCGATGCTCAGGAGGAGTGAACGGTGTTGCCATTTCGCCGCCACGCCGCCAACGCGAGGAGAGACTTGCGCGTTTCGCCGCCGCCAGACCTGCAGGCTGTACGACGCGCCGAAGACGGCGAAGCCGATCAGGCCACTGGCCAAGGCAAATCGCAAGACTGCCGAATCGTCCATGAGCGTGTCTTCTTGAGATATCGGATTCCAGACGCCGATCGAGGCGGCTGAGTGAATGAGGAGCGAAACACTCCGGGGAAACCGTTGTCTTGCAAATCGTGTACCGGAATGCATTGGTCCGGTCCGCCGCTGCGATAGCAGGCGGAAGTCACGCCCGTAGCGGCGTTTCTGCCGTGGTTTTCCTGCTGGGACAACGCCGCAGCCCGCGAGCGGCTCGCGGGGGTGGGCGAAGCCTTGGAAGCGGCGAAAGTGTCTCACGAGTGTCTCATGAGGCAATGTCTTGAGACATGCCGCCTAGGCGTCGTCCAAGCCCAATTCCCGAAGGCGGCGATACAACGTTGCGCGGCTGATGCCCAGCAGGGCCGCCGCTCGCGTCCGGTTCCCCCGGGCACGTCGCAACGCCGCCTGGAGGCGGTCCTCTTCCGCGCTGCCGGGGTCCTCCTGGTCCGCCAGCGGCATGATCTCCAGCAGCTCGGGCGGCAGATCGTCCGGCTCGACGACGGAGCGGTGCATGTGAATCACGGCGTACTCCAAAGCATTGCGAAGTTCCCTGACGTTGCCGGGCCAAGCATAGTCCAAGAGAACGGCCATCGCCTCGTCGCTGATCCCGTCGACCCGCTTGCCCGTCGTGGCGGCATGGTCTGCCAGGAAAGCGCGGACCAACAGCGGCAGATCTTCCCGGCGTTCGCGGAGCGCAGGCAAGCGGACGCGGGCCACTCGAATGCGGTACAACAAGTCCTGCCGGAAACGTTGCTCTGCCGCCTCGCGGGCGAGATCCCGATGCGTCGCGGCCAGCACGCGCACGTCGACAGCGCGCGGTTGTGACTCGCCCAGCCGCAGCACGGCATGCTCCTCCAGCACGCGCAGCAGCGTCGTCTGGACGCGGAGCGGCAAGTCGCCGATTTCATCCAGCAACAGGGTTCCGCCATGCGCCGCTTCGAACAACCCCTGCTGGTCGTTAACGGCGCCCGTAAAGGAACCACGGCGGTGACCGAACAATTGGCTGGCGGCCAGCTCCTCGCTGAGTCCGGCACAGTTGATCGCCACAAACGGCTGGTCGCGGCGATGCCCCAGGCGGTGGATGGCTCGAGCCACCAGTTCCTTGCCCGTGCCCGTCTCGCCTTCGATCAGCACGGTGGAATCGACGCGCGCCACTTCCTGGATGATTTGGAAAACATGACGCATGGCGGGGCATTTGCCCACGATATTGGCCAGCGCCGCGTCCGCATCCAGTTGGCGTCGCAGGTCGACCAGCGGCGAGACATCGTACAAGAACAGAATCCGTCCGCCGTCGTGTCGCGGGTCGTCGAGGATTTCGATCTCCAAACTCCGCGGCCGCGGACTATCGCCTTCCAGAACCAACGGGAGTTTGCTGCGTTGCCCCGGGGGGCGCCGGGAAATCTCCACGAGTGCGGCAAGTTGTTCGGCGGACAGTGGCAGGAAGTCCGCCAGCGACCTTCCCGGGGCCGGCGCGTCGTGAACGCCGGTCATCCGGCAAGCCGCGGTACTGGCAAACTGAAGGCGGAAATCCGCATCAAGCATCACCGTTCCGTGACGCTGGGCGTCCAGGATCGCGCGCAGGTTGGCGTAGCTTTCGCGCAGCGCGCGGTCGACGTTTCCTTTGTACAGCGCCATTTGGATTGCGGCGTGCAGGTCGCTGGGCGCAAACGGTTTCACCAGATAACCGTAGGGTTCGACCTGTTTGGCTCGCTCCAGGGTGGCCGCATCGGAATACGCGGTCAGGAACACGATCGGCGCTTCGCAGACCTGGCGGATCCGTTGGGCGGCTTCGATCCCGTCCATCGGACCTTCGAGCCGCACATCCATCAGGATCAAATCGGGTTGTGTCCGGCTGGCCGTGTCGCACGCTTCCGCGCCGGAAGCGACCATATCCATGACGCGATACCCCAGTCGCTCCAGATGGCCTTTGAGATCGAGGGCAACGAGTTGTTCGTCCTCGACAATCAGGACTGTGGCAGCTCGCAACATCTCCTCACCCCTAGCGGACGAAGGGTCCGCATGGTTACCAACTTCCATCGTTCGTGGATCCTCTCTAACATGGTTTGATGGCATTTCCGGCATCAGATGGCAGGGGGTGGCGAGTCCGGCGGCTGCGAAGGGGAAAAGCGGATCGAAAACGCCGAGCCCGGTGGCGGCTGTACGTCCAGGTGACCACGAATCTGCCGCGTCAAAGCCTGGACAACCTTCAGTCCCAGGCGGCCCGGCTTGGCCGCCAGCCCCCCGTCGGCCAGCCCTACGCCGTCATCGGCGACCGTCAGTTCGTAACCGGCGGCATCGCCCCGGAAGACGATCCGAATACTGCCTGAACGCCCCTCTGGAAAGGCGTGTTCCAAGGCATTGCAGACCAGTTCGTTAATCATCATGCCACAGGGAATGGCCAAATCGAGTGGAAGCGGGGCTTGCTGCAGCTCAAAGCGAAAACTCACGCGCGCCGCGATCCTGCCCATGCCCTGCGCGAGATGTTCGACAAGCTCTTGAACGTAGGCGGCGAAGTCGATCTGAGTGAGATCCTGGGAGCGATAGAGCTGTTCGTGGATCAAGGCCAGCGAGCGGACTCGTCCCTGGCTCTCCTGAAACAGACGAATCATGTGGGGATCGCAAAGTTCCTGAGCCTGGAGGTTGAGCAAGCTGGAGATGACCTGCAAGTTGTTTTTCACGCGGTGATGCACTTCCTTGAGCAAGAGTTCCTTTTCCCGTAGCGAGGCTCGCAGGCATTGCTCGGTGTCTTTCTGCCGCGAGATATTCCAGGCCACGCAAACGAAGCCTTCCAGGCCGCCTACGTCGTCGCGCATCTCGGCGACTGAACAGAGGACGGGGATCAGCCCTTGGGCTTGGCTCCGTATGACGCTTTCCACACTGCCTGCAAGCGACTGCGGGAAATCCTCCGCCGCCGGCAGCGACTCCTCGGCAAAGATGTCCCGCAACGGCCGCCCAATTAGGTCGTCGGGTTCGCGGCCCAGTTCCGCGCAGGCGGTGGGGTTGAGGCGGCGAATCCTCGCCTCGCGGTCCGTGACAATCAGCATTTCGCGCATCGAGCGGAGGATGTTCTCCAGATAGCTCCTGGAAACCGTTTTCTCCTGCAAATCGGCTGCCATCTGGTTCAACGCGTGGCTCAGAACTCCGATTTCGTCCTGCCCGGCAACCGGAACCCGCGTCTCAAAACGACCGCGGCCCACCTCTTGGGCCGCCTGCTGCAGCGTGGCCAAAGGCCGTCCGATCGACCGCGACATGAACAAGCCGATCAAGACGGCGCTGGCCGCGGCACCCAAGATCAGCAGCCCCCGTTCGGTATCTGCCGCGGCCAGTGATCGCTCGACCCCATTGATCGCTTCGGTGAGTTCTCGTTCCGATTGTTGACGCTGAGCGACAAGCAGAGGTAACAGTTCGCTCTCGAAGTGCCGGTAGAGCCGCTCTTCGATCCACCGCTCGGCGCGATCCGGGTCTTCTTGGATCGTACGCCGCACGTCGTCCAAAAGCCGCTGATGGGAGAGCCACTTTTCTTGAAGCAACGACACGAAGGACGTCTGCGACGGCGTCATTCCTTCCTGGACGTTCGCCGTTCTGCCGGCGACATTCCCGCGAGTGCTCGACGCGGCGGCCATACGGAGCCTTTCGAGGCCCTGTTCGACCAACGCCTCATGATCCTCGATCAAGGCTTGCCGACGGGGCGTCCCGGACGCGACCTCGGCTCGTGTACGATGCCGTTCGGCGGAGACCAGTTCGTGCGCGGCGAGTTGGATGGCATACAGGGCCACGGTGGCCTGCGAGGCCCCGGCGATCCGCGGGGCGGCGATCTCCTTGAGTTGCCGAATCTGCATCCTCACTTCTTCCGTGGTGCGTTGGGCAAGGTAGCCCGCCGCGCCCACCAGAGACGCGATGGCAAGAAAGGCCGCCGTCAATTTCAGACTAATCCTCATTGCGATCTACCTTTTGCCTGAACGCACACTGATGTCCACGGCTGCCACAGCAGACGTGCCCCCCCGCGGTTTGCCAGAATCACGCTGCTGGGCATACGGCTTGCCATGAATTAACCAGTATACTAGTTATGCTTGCGTTTGTGCTCACCTTTCCCGCGTGAGACGCTCACCGTGTGTCACGAGACACCGCGGTGGCGCCTCAGGCATCAGGTAGCCCGTGTTGATGTCGCGATCACCCAAGGGTCTGACGCTGATTGAGCTGCTGGTCGTACTGGCCATCGTGTCGGTCTTAGCAGCCCTGCTGCTGCCGGCGATCCAGGCCGCCCGCGAAGCGGCCAGACGCGTCCAATGCGCCAACAATATCCGGCAGATTGGCATCGCGATTCAAACTCACCACGATACCTTTCAGCGTCTGCCTCCGGGCTGGATCGCCTATCCGCCCAACAGCCAACCCGGGTGGGGCTGGGCCGCGATGCTGTTGTCCTTTACCGAACAGCAGAACTTGCTGCACGATTCCGGCTTCGGGGCTCATGGGGGCAGTTGGGCAGGGGCAGGCGGAGCCGGAGGCCCGGCCGGCCCCCCGGAGTTCCAGATGAACCATGCCGGCAACCAGCCGCTGCGCGAGTCTCCCTTGCCCGGCTTTCTCTGCCCTTCGGATCCCTCGGAAAAGCTGTTCACGCTGTACCAGGGCAATTCCGGCGGCGGGCCTGGCGGCCCTCCGTTGTTGGAGGTGGCCCGCACTAACTACGTCGGCGTGTTCGGCAGCGGAGTCATCGAAATAACGCCAGGCGGCGGCAACGGGTGCTTTTTCCAGAACAGTTCGCTGGACGTTGGCGATATCGTCGACGGTCTGAGCAATACGCTCCTGGTTGGGGAACACGGCTCGCGCTTGGACCATGCCACTTGGATCGGAGCCGTGCCCGGCGCGCATCGCAACATGGCACGCGTTGTCAGTGCCGCCGAGCGAGTCCCGAACCACGTGCCAAACGATCTTGCGGACTTCAGCAGCTTTCACCCGGGCGGCGCGAATTTTGTGTTGTGCGACGGCTCGGTACAAATGATCAGCGACCAGATCGACCTGACCGTCTTCCAAGCCCTGGCGACCCGGGCCAAGGGAGATTAGCAAAGCCCGTTATCGTCCGCTACGCTCGCCGTTGTGGGTCTGCCGGAATGGCGGCGGAATCAGGCGATCGTGACGGAGGCATTCCGGTACACGTCTTGAATCATAACGGAGTTCAATACCTTGGGTAACAATCGCCGGCTTTGCGCCTCGCTGAATGCCCTGCACCCAAAACACGTTGTAGCAACGCTCACGAAATAACTTCCCTGTTTTCCATTTCGCCCCTCTCCCCAGCCCTCTCCCCGGAGTACCGGGGCGAGCGAGTTACCTCGCCAGCGTTGCTATCGCTCGCGAAACCGCCGAACTGCGGTATCGTGCGACGGTGTTGGCTCAGTAGCTCTTGCAAATTGCAAGAGCTGCTGTGGTCCAACGTCGCAGGCAACGAATCCGCTCTGTGACGTCCCCACCGGAACTCGCCGGATGGATTCTTGTGTCTGCAGCAGCGTTTGGCACGAGCCATGCTTCAGGGACATGATCGGGCGGTCGGCGGTTCCTATTGGCCGAGAGCGATCCCAACCGTTTGCTACGGCTTCAGCATGAAAGAAAGGACGAGCAGCGATGTCTGACGTAATTGGTAGCCGGCGAGAATTCCTCAAGGCATCCTCGGCGGTTGCCGCCGGCGCCGTGCTGGCCTCGGAAGATCCTCATCGAGCGATGGCAGGGGAAGCTCTCGTTACTCCTGGATCGGCGATCTCTCATTCATCCTCTGACGGGTGTGACCTCAAGGGGCGGTTCGTCTACGACGGCGCGCCACCGCCGCGCAAACCTGCCGTGATCACGGCCGACCGGGAATTCTGCGGCAAGCAGAACATTCTCGAAGAAAACCTGGTGGTGAATCCTGCCAACCGGGGACTGGCCAATGTCATCGTCTGGCTCCATCTCGCCCGCGGCGAGTCGCTACCGCCCATTCACCGTTCGTACGCCGAAACGGAAAAGGCGGAGGTCCACTTGGATTGCGACGGCTGCCGTTTCCAGCCTCATGTCTGCTTGTTGCGGACCACGCAGACGCTGTTGATCCGCAACCTGAACCCGATTGGCGACAGTGCCAAAATCGACACCTTGAGCAATCCGCCGATCAATATCCTTGTCCCGATGAAGGGCCAATGGCGTCAGTCCTATCCCAACGCCGAACGGTTGCCGGCGCGCGTCAGTTGCAGTCTGCATCCCTGGGAATCGGGGTGGTTTCTGGTCAACGAGCATCCCTACATGGCCGTCTCCAACGCAGACGGCAACTTTGCGCTCAAGGCTCTGCCCTCCGGCAAATGGGTCTTTCAGTTCTGGCACGAGCAAGCCGGCTATCTCACCGAACTCAAGTCCCAAGGGAAATCCACCGCCTGGAAACGCGGACGCGTCGAACTGGAGATCAAGCCCGGCGAAAACGACCTGGGCGACTTGCTGCTGGCACCGGAACGATTCGCGAGCTGATACTCTGAGAGAAAAGACCTCGCCATGCCTCGCTACCTGTTTGGTCCCGGCCCAACGTGGCTCGCACGGCTGTTTTTGTGTCAGCCGCGGCGTTGGTCACGGCCCTTGCGGATGGCATCAAGACCAACACGCTCGTGATTCCGAGCCGTCGTATTGCCGAGCCATCCGTGGGGCAGGCATACGGACGGTTCCCCTGAATGCCCACTTGATTTCCGCAACCTTTCTGGGAATAATGGCCGCGATGATAACAAACTCCATCGTGCCTGTTCCCGACGAATCTTCGGAATCCGCGCCGCCACGCCGCATGCGCCCGGAATTATTGGCCCCTGCGCGGGACCGTGATTGCGTGCTGGCGGCGATCGAGAATGGCGCGGACGCAGTGTATTTCGGTCTGCAAGTCGGCTTTAATGCCCGGGACCGTGCGGTCAATTTCACGCTCGAAGAATTGCCGGACGTGATGGGCCTGCTGCACCAGCGCGGCATGCGAGGGTACGTGACGCTGAACACGCTGGCCTTTCCCAGCGAGCTGCCGATGGTCGAAAAGACCATCCGCACGTTGGCGGAGACGGGCGTCGACGCGGTCTTGGTCCAGGACCTGGGTGTGCTGCAACTGGTGCGAGCCGTGTGTCCGGACTTGGCGATCCACGCCTCGACGCAGATGACGCTGACCAGTGCGGAATGCATCGCAGTGGCCGAGCAACTGGGGGTGGAACGCATCGTTCTGGCTCGCGAACTGGCCATCGACGAAATCCGTGCGATCCGTGCCGGGACGCATGTGGCACTGGAGGCCTTCGTCCATGGTGCGTTGTGCGTGGCCTACTCGGGTCAGTGCCTGACCAGCGAATCGCTAGGCGGCCGCAGCGCGAACCGGGGGCAGTGCGCCCAGGCCTGCCGCCTGCCGTTCGAGTTGGTCTGCGACGGCCGCGACATGGACTTGGGGCCGGTCAAGTACCTGCTCAGCCCGCAGGATCTGGCCGCGTTCGAGCTTGTGCCGCAATTGATCGACGCGGGCGTCTCGGCCTTGAAGATCGAAGGCCGCTTGAAGACCGCCGAGTACGTGGCCAACATGACGCGGCATTATCGCCAAGCGATCGACACGGCGGTGGCGGGCCGGCCGGTGCAGTTTACGCCGCGGCAGATCGAGGAGATGGAACTGTCTTTTTCCCGCGGCTTCTCGCCGGGCTGGCTGCTGGGCAACGATCACAAGCGGCTGGTCCCTGGTATCAGCTCTGCGAACCGCGGCGTGTTGCTGGGCGAGGTGACTCAGGTCCGCGGCCAACGGGTGCAGGTTCGCCTGACGCGAGGCATCAAGGCGGGCGACGGCGTGACGTTCGAAGGCGACCGGTTGGCCGGCCTGGAGCAAGGTGGCCGCGTGTGGGCGGTATACCAGGGGAGCCAACGTTTGGAAGCATCCATCGATCACGGGTTGGTCGAGTTGACCTTTGTTCGCGACGCGGTGGATTTCGCTCAACTGTGGCCGGGGCAGCAAATCTGGAAGACCGACGATCAGGAACTCGCCCGGCGGATGCGACGATCGTACACCAACGCGGATCCTCAGCGACGCGTCCCCGTCACGTTGACCGTGCGAGCTGTCGTGGGCGAGCCGCTGTGCGTCGAGGCGCGGACGGCGACCGGCACGGTGTGCGAGGTGCGGTCGGACGAGCCGCTGTCTGCAGCTCGCCAGCGTCCGGTCACTGGCGAGTTGCTGGAAGAAAAGCTGGGACGGTTTGGCGGCACGGTCTATGAACTGGATCGATTGGAGGCGGAGATTATCGGCGAGCCGATGGTGCCGATGAGCGTGCTGGGCAAGGTCCGAAATCGGTTGAAGGAACTGCTGGAGACCAGCGGCGTGCCGCTGCCCCCGCGGCGGATCGCGCCGCCGCCGGTCCTCGAACGACTACGAGCGGAGAATCGGGCCGAACGGGAGCGGGCCGCCCAGGTCGCCGCATCGGGCCGAGACGCAAATTCGGCCCCCGTGGCGGCGCCTGTCCGAGGCACGAATTCCGTGCTCGGAGAGCCCGAACTGCGTGTCCTCTGCCGGACGCTCGCCCAGCTCGAGGCGGCCTTGTCGTGCGGCATCCGCGACGTCCAAGTCGAGTTCCCGGACATCCGGCAATACGCCGACGCGGTGTCGATGGCGCATGCGTCGCAGGCTCAGATCTACTTGGCGACCCCGCGGATCCAGAAGCCGAACGAGGTGGGCCTGTTTCGAGCCATGGCCCGTCACGGGGCCGACGGCATCCTGGTGCGCAACTTTGGCGGGCTGACGTTCTTTGCCGCCGAGGGCTTGCCGTGCGTGGCCGATTTCTCGTTCAACGCAGCCAACGATTTGACGGTGCATCAACTGTGCCGCTTGGGCGTGTTGCGCGTTACCGCGTCGTATGACTTGAATCGCGACCAATTGCTGGACATGGTCGCCGCCAGCCCGCCGCACTGGCTGGAAATCGTGATCCATCAGCACATGCCGCTGTTCCACATGGAGCATTGCGTATTCTGTGCGCTGTTGTCGCCCGGCACGAACCACACCAACTGTGGCCGACCGTGCGACGAACATCAGGTGCGGTTGCGGGACCGCCTGGGGCTGGAGCATCTGTTGCAGGCGGACGTCGGCTGCCGCAACACCCTGTACAACGCCGTCGCGCAAAGCGGTGCCGAGGTCGTGCCGGAGTTACTGACGGCCGGCGTGCGTCACTTTCGTGTCGAATTGCTGGAGGAAACGACGGATCATGTCCGTCAGACGATCGACTTGTATCGAGACCTGCTGGCAAGCCGCCAGAGTGGAAAAGAAGTCTGGCGGCAACTGAAGGCCGTCAACCGTGTCGGCGTCACGCGGGGCACGCTCGAGGAACGCCGCAACCCGCTGGCGATCCTGTAGACCCCCGCTTCACGCTCTGGCGTGTGCATTGCGGCGACGAGGCGTGCGTCTTCTGTCCGGCGGTGCGGCCTCAGCGATAGTGCTGTTCGGTCAGCCGTAGCACGCTGTCGACCTGATCTTCGGTGATCACGGCCGCGCCGGCGTCCATGCTGGACGGCATGATGCCGTAACGCTTGAGCAGCGTTAGCTGCACGACCGGGTAGAAGCCCTGGATGTAGGGCTGTTGATCGATCGTAAAGCGAATGATCCCCGCTTTGATCAACCGCAGGATCTGCGGATTCAAGTCAAAGCCTGCCGCCACCACGCCGCGATCGCGAAAATGCTGTTCGATCGCCAAACCGGCTCCCTCGGTATCGGCTTGGCCCGTGCAGACGACGAACTTGATCTTCGGATCCTTGCGCAACTCCCGTGTGATGACCTCCAGCGACTCAGCCGCCGTGTTGCCTGTGACGACCGTCGTCCACGTGATGCCTTGGGGGCCGAGTTCTTCCTGTTGGCCGCGCAGGCGGTCGTCCAAGGCCGATACGCCCGCAGCATGTTGCGTCATCAGGATGTGGCTGTCGGCGGGGATGAATTCGGCGCAGCGGCGGCCGACCTTGCGCCCGGCGTCATAGTACCGCTGGCAGACGGCACTCAGCCGCGCATTGGGCGTGGCGTGGTCGTCGACGTTAAAAGCCACCAGCGGCACGCCCTGCTGGCGAGCCTCGTCGGCAACGGCGTCGAAGGCCACCGGATCGATGATATTGAGGGCGATCCCGTCGTAACCGTCCCGCAACGCCTGACGCACCATTTCCGCTTGCGCCTTGACATCCACGCCAACGGTTCCCGTAAAGACGCTCTCGACGCCCATGACCCGCGCTGCGTCCATCATGCCCTTCTGGACGGGCACAAAGAACTCTTCCTCCACACAGGTTGTGATGAAGATGAATCGCAGTTGTTTCGCGTCGGCGTGGGCCGCCGACTCGGCCCCCCATGCCACCGTCGTCGTCAGGCACCATGCCAGCAGGCGACCTGCAATCGTGTCTCTTGCTGGATCATGGCCCCATGCCACCGTCGTCGTCAGGCACCATGCCAGCAGACACCCGGTCACAGAAATCGTTCCCCACGGACCGCCCAAACGGCACGTTGTCTGAATGACCGCTCCACGCAACCTTCGCCTGCCAGTCCGCAAACCGCACCCGTTCATCGTCTTGCCTCCAAGTCTGTCACCGCTTTCTTTTTCCGATCGTTCCCCCCCATTCATAACCCGCCTCTACTGCATTTCCTTATTCTGCCATGCGGTCATGTCCAGCGATTTGGCGGGTCGCATCGAGGGGAACCTACAACTCCCTGTCCCCGACTTCTTCCATCAGACGAATCGCGCCCACGACGACGGGCACCAAGACCAGTCCGATGGCGATATAGATCCACACCGACCAATCGATGGTAAAGCTGGGCAGGACCAGGTACAGTCCGACCGCCGTCAGGATGGGCGGATAGATCGCCGCGTCGTACACGGGCACGGCAAAGGCTGTTCCGCCGGCCGAGTTGTAGGAAACACTCATCTTGTACGCGATCCAGCCCGCAGCAACCACCAACAAAACGTAGCCAATCACCGTGCCCATACGAGTTCCTTGAAAATGAAAAACTCACCACCCATCGCCGTTTCACAGTCGGCAACGAACGATTGTAACAGATGAAGCCCCCGTTTGCGGATAGGCCATCCGCGTGGCCGCTTCTTTCCAAAACGCAGAATGCAAGTCTCGGAGAGACTCGCCCCCGTGTCATTTGCCCTGTTCGACGGCCTCCGGCGCCGCAACGACGTCCGCCATGTCATATGGTAACCGCCAGACCCGATCGCCCGCCTGGTTGGCAAAGTACAGCTGGGACGGCGAAAGCTTGTCCGGGTCGCCGTCGGCCCAGAAAGCGTAGAAGTCGGGATGGGCATGCACCGGACGGCGAACGTAGTTGTGGTTGCGGGGGCTGCGCGCCGTCGCGTCGCGGTCTTTCCGCCACGTCTTGCCTTCGTCGCGACTGGTCCAGACGGCCACCTCGGCGCCCGATCCGATCGGCTGCGGCCCCGGTTCGGTCGGGCCGATGATCCGCCAGGTTCCGTCGTCTTCCAGGTACAGCGACCCGGTGGTGTAGTTGTGATTGGCGCGAGTCACCTCCGTAAACTCCCAGCCGTCGGCAGTTGCCCGGGCGACGGTCCACCAACGAGGATCGCCGCTGGGACCGGGCTTGTAATCGGCGCTGGTGATGTACAGGATCACCGGGCGCCCGTGGCGGTCCAGGTCCAAATCGTGGATGTAGACCAGCCGCTTTTCCGCTTGATAATCTCGGACCAGAGCCGGGTTCTGGGCCTCGGCCAGCGGCAGCGTCAGCGGATCCCCGGCGACATTTCGCCACGTCTGCCCCATGTCGTCGGTTTGCAGGTAATATAGATTCGTGCGTTTATCCACATTGCCGCCGGGATGCATGTTCAAGGCGGTAAACACCAGGTTGCCGCGTTGGTGACTGGTCTGATAGTGTCCGCCCATGCCGGCGAATTTCTGGTCCGCCGTCCATTCCCGCCCGTCGGGGCTGGTGCTCCAGTACAGTTCGCGGCCTTTGGTGTACTTGGTGAACAAGTGCAAGAACCCGCGGCCTTCGATCCAACGCGGCTGGGGATAGGTCAGTTCGCGCTGCGCACGCTGTTCGAATCCATCAACGCTGTACGGCTGCAAACTGCGGTAGATGAAGCCGGGCCGGTGGCGGCCTCGACCGCTGACAAAGACCCACACGTATCCCTGTTCGTCGAGGCACAAGCTGGGATTGTCATGCGGGTCATCCACGCCGCCTTTGTCGTGAACGATCGTGGGCCGCGGCACGGTGTGACGTTCGTGATCGTAGTAGGACGCCATGACCAGCAGATACCGCTGGCCCTGTTTGGCCCCGCCGTAGACGAAGAATGTCTTTTTCACTTGAGGTGAGTAAATCGCCATCGGCACGTGATTGGCCGTGTACGTGCCCAGCCCGCCCGAGTACTTGTCGCCGTGCTCGCTGAACTGGCCCAGCGTGAACCAGATCCCGCGGTAGCCGTCGTCCTTGTCCCGGGAGACCACGGGGGTGGCAGCGGCATCCGCGGCCAATGCGGCGGATGCCACGACGGCAAGCACGCCTTGCAAGGCAAAGCATAGCAGGCATTTCAGCGACATGTTGGCGGCTCCTCTCGATCATTGCTGCTGGTGGTCATTGTGTCGTTCTTGGAAACTTCCACCATTTCTTTATACTCCAAGGGCGGCCACATCGCTACGCCTGCGGCGGCTACGAAGCGAGTCGCAAGGGTTCGGCCTGGGTGGGCTGCTTGGCAATCCTGGACTGGCTGAAGATGGCTTGCAACCCGACCAAGCGGGGCGAACAGGCAACGCGGGCGCGACCGGGCTTATTCGTCCATCACGTGGACGTTAGAAAGCGTGACGTCCCGCACGTGCTGCGGGCCCGCTACGACGGTCATCACCTCCCCCGCCGCGCCGTGACGCACGACGTTGCTGATGATCGAATCGGCCAGCGAACCGCCGATCAGAATCGTGTGTTGCGCCCGGCTGACGACATTGTGGATGAGGATCCGGCGGGTATCGCCCAGCGGCGCCACACCCCCGCCGTAAGCGTGATCTCCGATCTTCACGGCCGCCTTACAGCGCCGATCCGCTGGCGAAGTGTCAATCAGGCCGTCGAGCAGGATGTCGTACAGTCGGACTCCGGAGGTGTTCAGCAGCCGGACGATGTGATGCCCGCCCCGGCTGTAGCCTTTGATGTTTCTCAAGATCACATGCCGGATATCGTCCAGGCCCTGGCCGCGGTCTTCCGTGGAGCTGACCATCGTGGACGTGGTGCCGCCGGCGACGCTCTCCGCGCGGGGAATGGCAGTCAACGCGATCAAGTCGTCGCCGGTGTGGCCGGTGATGTTTTCGACCAGGATGTCGTGGCATCCCAGCCGCAAGTCGATCCCGTCCTGGTTCAAGATCGTCTGCCGAGTGCCGTCGATGTGCTTGAATTCGCTGGATGCAAAATCCAGGTCTCGCAACGTCCCGTGCGCACAGCGTTCCAGCGAAATCGCCCAGGCGTGGGAGTCCACGATCGCCAGATTCTGGATGCTGAAGTGCTCGACAAAAGCCAGCAAGATGCCGATGTTCCGCCAGTCGCCGGTCTGGCTCTCCCCAGCGACTCCTGCGTCGGTACCGTAGCTCCTGGCGCCGAGGGTCTTGCCACTGTCGCCGGTCGCGCGAGGCCGATCGGCGCCCTCCAGTACCGCTCGGCCGATCCCGCGGATGTGGATGTTCTGCAGCGGCCGGATGTCGGTGATCCCCAGCCCGCAGTTCGCGCTGCGGAAGAAGTTGTCGCGGCAGCGGTCGGAGAGCTTGATCCGGCAGTTGTCCAGTTCCACAAACGTGTCGCTTGGCAGCAAGATGGCCGAGTCGAGCAGCCAGAGCTCCCGCCGCTGGTCGCCCTGGATATTGAAGCGCGGGATCACGACCCGGCAGCCGGCGTCTGCGGCAGCCTTGATCGCCTGGTTGATGCGTTCGACGTCCGTTCCGGTGAACTCGTTGGGAGTGACGACCAACGGTGGCGCGGAGGCTTGCCCCTCTGCGACCGGCGGGGTGGCAGCGGTCGAAACGCCTCCGCAACAGGTCGCTACGCACGAAAGAACCACGTACCACCAGCAACGTCTGCCGAGCCCGTTCCCACGCATGAGTTCCCTTTCCTCGCTGGACATGACCAACTGTGTTCCTGCCGGCGGTGCGGCAGATCGGCGTTGACGGACCGTCTGCATTCCCCACGCCACGCCGCACACCGCCAACAACGCGCCGGACGCGGTTGCCGATACGACAAGCGTATTATAGATTGAACCAGCGTACAACCTGCGTGGCTTACGCTCCGCTGCCAGAATGCGGCAGCGGGGCAACCGAATCGGGAACGATAACAAGGTTCTTGGCGCATGACTACGACAACGCACGCATCCGCACCGTTTCGTCTTCCGCAGCTGTTTGCCACGTGCCGCGAGCGGACTCGCCGCCGAATCCGTGTGGCGGCGATCGCTGCCATCCTGGCCGCCTTTGGGCCGTGGGCAGGTGTCCAAGTGAACGCGGCGCAGCTGTGGGCCGGGGTTGCCAAGGCAGACATCACGGATCGCGAAGCGGCGGCGGTGAATGATCCGTTGTACGCCAAGGCCCTGGTGCTGAAGGATGACGTCACCACGGTCGTGCTGGTCACCGTGGATGCGGTTGCCATCGGCGAGATCGGCCGCATCCGGAACGACTTCCTGGCCAACGTGCGCACGCAGCTCGAACAGGACTTGAACATCCCACCTGCGAACGTCCTGGTCAATGCCAGCCACTGTCATGGCATCGTCTGCAGGGACGTCGAACAACGGACCGTCCAGGCGGTCAAGGAAGCATGGCAAAGCATGGAGCCGGTCAACGCCGGAGCCGGCGCTGGCTTCGAGAACCGGATCATGGAGAATCGTCGCCTCAAACTGATCGATGGCAGCGAAGCGGATGTGCGGCATGCCTATGCCCTGCCTCCTGACGAACAAGTGGCCGCGATCGGTCCGGTCGACCCGGAAATCGGCCTGCTGCGGCTCGACAAAAAGAACGGACAACCCCTGGCGGTTTTGTACAACTTTGCTTGCCATCCGATCCAAGGCGTTCCGAGCCGCGGGAACACCGCGGACATTTCCGGTTTTGCCTCGAAGGTGATCGAGGAGAACCTCGGCGAGGGAACTTTGGCCTTGTTCCTGCAGGGCTGTGCCGGAGACGTGAATCCGGTGCAGTACAAGGATGTTCACAACCCCCGCGATGCGGAACCGTTGGGGAACCTGCTGGGCTTGAGTGCCCTGCGGGCATTGAAGAAGATTCCGACCCAAGACGGCGGCGAGTTGCGAATCGTCAAGGAGGTGCTCGCGTTGCCTCGAGCGGCCGATCTGGAGCATCGGATCGCCACGTTACAGGCCGAACAGTCCAAGCTGCTGCAATCCTTGAAAGGAACCAGTCTGAACCTGAAGACGTTCCTGCCGTTGTTCGTGCAATACAAACTTTCTGACGAGTTTCCTTCCCACTCCTCCCACCGGTACCTGCTTGACGAGGCCCTGGGCCGGGAAGATTTGGCCAAACTGGATGCGGAAAACAAGGCTAACATCGCGGCTTACATCCGAAATATCCATGTCATGGAGCAGCTGACTCGCGTTCAAGTCAACCTGAATCTGCTCAAGATGCATCAGGCGCAGAACGAGGCCGCCGAAACGAACGTGCTCGACGTCGAGGTCGCGGGCTTGAGAATCGGCGACTTTGTGCTGGTGACATTTCCGGGAGAACTGTCCGTCCAGATCGGCTTGAATATCAAGCAACGCGCGCCCGCGGAATTCACCTTCGTCGCCGGCTATACCAACGGCTACATCTACTACACGCCCACGGCGGAACAACGCCACAACTCGGGCCATGCCCAGGAAGATTGCGACTGTCTGGTGGCACCGGAATGGCAGCAGCTGTTCGAGGAGCGGGTCGCGGCCATCCTGGAGAAGCTTGCTGCCGAGAAACCATAGTTGCCCACGCGAATCGGCCGCGGGGCGTTAGCCCAATGCCACTTACGTTGAGCGGCAAGGCGCTAGCCGCCGGTGAAGAGCCACGCATTCCCGCAAGACCCGCTTGCGGCTCACGATTTCCGGGCGCACAGTCCCGGCGGATGTGCCCGAGAAGAGGATCCGTTGGAGTCCACGTTTTCGCGTGGAGGGCGGGGCTTGCCCGCGGAACGACACACGCCGAAGCGTGAACTCCAACGGAAGTGACGCCTTGACAAGGGTGGGACCGGACCTCGCTGTCGGCCTACAGCCACTTCTTGCGGTGCTCGAGGTGAACCAGCGGTTCGGCTTCGGCAACTCCCGTTACCTTCAGGCCCTCGCTGTCCCACTCGATGGATTTGCCCAGATGCATGGCGACCATTCCGACCATAGCGACCTCGGCCACCGTGGCGGACGAGTCGAAGCCTTGGAACGTTTTCCCCTCGCCTTTGCAAGCATCGAGCCATTCTCGCATGTGATCCTTGGCCCGTGGCAGGGTCACGGGAATCGACTTGCCGGCTTCATGATCCTGGACGCCGCGGCACTTTTCGTCGCCCTTGAGCTTGACCACGCCGCCGACGCCCCAAGCGTTGGAGAACAGAATGCCCTTCTCGCCGGCGAACAGCACGCCGTTATCCGGCACCTTGCCGTAGGTCGACAGCAACTCCTTGCCCAGCTCCTCCGGCGGGCCGGCTTGACGGCCGTCGTGCCACCAGACACTGACCGGATCAAAGCCTTCGCGAGCGGCAAAGTCCCAGCGGAAGTCGCTGGCCGAGGGATAGCTGTCCTGGAGCGGCTCGGGGATCGCGACCGACGCCCGCAGCGGCGCGCCCAGCTTCAATGCCCGCCAGGGCAGATTCAGGCCGTGCGCCCCCATGTCCGCCAAGTGACCGTCGCCAAAGGCCAGCCAGCGTCCCCAATGCAGGCAGCCCACGGCGCCCGGAGCGGCGACGTAGTAGCTCTTGAAGGGCAGCAACGGCGACGGGCCGCACCAGAAGTCCCAGTGGAGTCCTTCGGGGATCGGGTCGGCGTTGGTGTCGATCGGTGCGCTGGGCGGAAAGCTGCGGGTGATCCAGCAGTGAACTTCCCGGATCTGGCCCAGCAGACCGGCCTGAATGACCTCCATGCTGCGACGGAACGTGTCCGTCGAGCCGCCTTGCGTGCCGAGCTGTGTGGCCAGCTGGCTTGGGCGGCTCAGATCGCGGATCTCGCGGGCCTCGGCGCAGCTGTGGGCCAGCGGTTTTTCGCAGAAGACGT
>Ga0351906_1029_pt1 | contig 45290 bp, 37 predicted proteins | sample BONcelHT113001E5_FD_206866 | JGI IMG/M metagenome (GOLD analysis project Ga0351906, IMG submission 206866) | Enriched cells from coal bed in the Powder River Basin, Montana, United States - BONCAT cells T11 rep1 HSBNCT.T11.300.1.E5 ... | reverse complement strand
CTCTCCAGATTGCCCGATATATACTGAGGACGTTTCGGTAGCACAGTGAAGGTTTGCGACCCGGCATTTTTCGAGGGAGCCGCTTGCGCTTGTTACTGGAGGGAAGGACTTGTCAGCGTCCCGGCGACAGGGATCCGGTATGCGCCGGGACTTTTCTGGTACTTTGCCAGCAACTGGAAGACCAGTTTCTGTTTTTCGAGAAAATCAGGCTTGGGCATCAATTCGATTGCGAGGTCCAGCGGTGCAGACGACAATGGTCCGGTCATGACAAGGGTACCCTTTAGCCGGATATAGATCCCGTCGCCTTGAAACGTCAGGCTTTCAAGGGATCCCCTGCCGCCCGAAGCGCGGAACATTCCGCGGATGGTATCGTAGGAAGCATCGGGAAGGGGCATACCGCTTACCTTTATTCCACGCAATTCCGCCTGTTTGATTTCCATCCGCATGTCACCCTGCAAAGCAGTCCCCCTGCCCGTGAATGAGCCATCAACGAAAAGCTTTCCTTGCATGTTCGCATTGGTTGCAACCTGAAGCAGGGGAATATCCTGAAGCCGGAGACCTTCACTATGGAGGGAAATCGTCGAGGTTCGGGGTTCAAAACTCGCAGACAACTCCCCATCTCCAATCCGGGCCCTGGCGTCCAGACAGACGGTACCGATAAAAAGAGGAAGAAGTTTCAGGCGAACGGTGGCCGTATCCAGTTTGAGAAGCAGCCCTCGTCCATCCCTGACCTCTGCATTCCGCAGGGAAATTCCGAGAGGAAAGGACTTATGGAAGTCATCCGTGCGCAATTCGTACCCCTCTCTTGCCAAGACGCGAGTAATAACGCCCTTGACTTCGGCAATGGGAACGAAGATGATCGTCAGGATAAGAAACAAGGCAAGCGAAACCCCGCATCCGGCGCTGAGGAGAAGTAAAGAGCGACCCTTCATCTCTGTCCCTGAGGTGCAGGTTTCAAAAGTGCAATGGTAAGGGTAAGATCCAGATGAGCGGGGTTATCAAAACGGGTTTTGAGATTTGCTTTCTTGACGAGAACGGGCTGCGACCCGTTTTCCAGACGAAACAGGAGATTAACGGCCTCGTTCAGGGAAAGTCCCTCCACCTTCACTTCCGCAGAGTCTTCCGTGAATCCGCCCCGCTCATCCCCTTTCAGGGGAGTAACCTTGCTCGACGTCCCCTTGATACCGATCGTTTCAATAATCTTTGCCGGAGAATCATCGGCCCGGACACCTGCAAGTCGACCGGCAAATCGTTGAGAAGATAACTTCGCCGACTGAAAACGCTGCTTGAGGGTCATCATCTCGACAAGATCATTCTCCCTGGCTTTCCGTTTTTTTTCCAGCACGCTAATCCGTTCATTCAGTGTCGTAAACAGAATAACAACCAGAAGGAAAAATGATAGAGCGACACCCCAGTGAAGGCGGGTTCTCTGATCCATGGCTTCATAATGTTCTTTCAGCAGATCCAGGTATTTCTTCATTTGGTCCCCTCCTTCAGTTCTCCCCGAAAAGAAAAGGTGACCTTTCCGTCCGGTCGGGATTTGACCTCATCCATCTGCGAAGTGACAAACATGGGGGCCAGGCGGGACTTGAAGTTGTTAACAGCATCAAACGAGCGGGCTTCACCCTTGAGCCGCACTTGTCCGGAATCGACTTCCGCTTCAAATATGGCTGATATTTCATCGTTCTTCGCCTTGGCCACCCCATCAAGTGCCAGGAGAATTTCCTGGGAGGCAGCGACTCCGCCAAGATTGCGTATTTCCGATTTCAGTTCCGCCACTTCGTCGACAGCTTTTGTTCTTGTTGGAAATACTTCCCGGTAGATCTGATGAATGGATTTGTCAAGGGAGGAAAGATCACTGCTGACAAAGTAATAGCGCAGACCGGTTTCGGCCAGAAGCAGGAGGAGGAAGACCGCAACAAGAATGGCGGTGAGTCGAAGCTTTCTCTTCAGTCGATCCCTTCCGGCGGTATAGGCGATCTTTCCATGCCTGAAATTGACCGGTTCGCCCCTCAGTGAATCCTCCGCGAGTGCCCATGCTCCGGCGTGTTCAACAGCAGAGCTTCCTGCAGAAAATGCCTCGGCAAGTCTCCCGGTAACCGGCAACGGAGCAAAAGACACCTCGCTTGAGTGACCCGCTAACGGGGAGGATGCGGCGGAACCGTGGAGAAGCACCCGCTCAACCCGGATACCCTTACCGGCTTCGAGCAGAACGAGCGTTCTGGCAATATCCTCCAGAAAATTGCTATCCTCGAGGGATCGGAACAGCACCGGTTTTCTCTCGCGATAGACAGCCAGGGAAAATCCGTCGGAAAGTGCGATGATCGAGTCACCATCCGACTCAGGAATAAGATGGTGCCAGTGAAAAAGGGACGAACCCACGACCTGCGGCTCCAGACCCGCCTGGCACAACGCATCAATTCTCTCCACGAGATCTGCCTCGACAGCCCAGATCGCCATAACCTGTCCATCTGCGAGGGGCAGTGAGTCGAAGATCAGCTTTTCCACCTCGATAGCAGTTTCCCCCTTCAGCTCCAGGGGGAGGACTTCTCGTTGTTTGCGGCGATCGGTAATCGGAAGGTGCACCTCACGGAAAAAAATATTCTTCGCGTCGAGGGAGACAAATATTTTATTTCCCCCTGTTTCGGCAACGGCACTTTCCCGAAGGAACGAAGAAAAAGTGTCATGACCCTCGATGCTACGGAGTTCGGCACCTTGAAAAAAGAAAGCTCCCGCCTTTTTATGAAATCGGACAAAACCGACAGAACGTCGTCCGGCTTCTATAATCAATAGTTCCATTACAATTCTCTCCAGTACAACACCGTAGACTCTGTGCCGACAACGCGGACTACCGCTTCAATAATTCTCACGGTATCCCTGACCTGAGCACGGGACTGAATCCTGAATACCGTTCCCTTTACCGATATTTTTCCCTGCACGGCAATACCAACAGATTCCATGCCTGAAATCTGGGTAATTTCCGAAGGTGTCTTGATGGGAGTCTGTCTCCGATACTCATCAATGCGTCCGGCCAGATCATCAGTCATCTGCTCATCGAGGACGGCAAGCAGCTCGACAGGAGCGGTATTGATATTCACCTTGGAATAGGGAGCTCCCGGGGACTCCGCATATACCGCCACAAAAGGATGTAGCTTGCTGAGGGTCGTATCATCAAACCCCGAGACCATTCTCAGTTCTTCGTAGGTTTCCAACGGTGCGTTCTTGGCCGCATAGGGGGTCGACAGCCCCTGATAAAATGGGGATTCAGCGCCACCTGACCGGGGCGAATCATCGGTGTCGATCCAGTCGGAAACGGAATCGCAGAGGTCCGTGGGAAGAAGAAGCTTTCCCAGCAGGCGCCGGGCTATTCCATAAAAGTCCTCATTAAGCGTACCGTTCGGAAAGACGATCGAGTTGAGGTCCAGCTTGCCGTTTTCCTCGATGATGCGGATGCTGAGAGAACCTCTCTCGTCCTGGAAAGCCTGGGGAGCAGCCCAGCCATCACGAAGCGACGTATACTCCTGGGCACTCAAGGCCAGCGTGAGAACCTTTATCCCACCCTGGACTCCTGACTCGGCCAGCAAACTCGCCTGTTGGGCATCCTTATACCCGTGAAGCAGGGAGGTTTCAACAAAGACATCGCGAATAAACTCGGTAGTTACTGCAACAAGGAGGGCAGTCACGATGAGCGTAATTACCAGGGCAAAACCTCTTTCGCTTTTCACGAGCCCACCCGTCGCGGCAGCACGATTGCACTGAATCCTGCCGGCTTGTCGCCCCCCTGGACATAAAGCGTTACCCGGACGGCCTGCGGCAGGCCGGCATTCAAGGTTGAATCCCAGCTCTTTACCCATTGGTTTCCGTCATAACACTCAACCAGGAAGCCCTCAATCTGTTCCGTAAGCGGATACGGCAGCGGTTTGGTGTCCAGGTAGAGATCCTTCGTCTGTCGGGAAAGAATCAGTTGCTGTGCTTCCCTTTCCACTGGCTTATAGCGGACGGCCATGACATCTGAAGATGGCACGGACCCGGTTCTCGGGACGGTAAAAGCCGTGAAGTCAAGAATCGAGGCCGGTTTTCCGAAAACATCACGATCCTCAACGACAAAATGCAGGCGTTCATTAGCACGGTCAAAATATGCCGCTGCCAGTTCACGCCGCAGCAGATCTAGGGTAGCGCGCACATCACGGAGTGGTTCGGTACGCTCCCGTGCTGCTTCACTGCCGCGCATTACCGAAAAATAGGTTCCGTAGAGCGCACCGCTGAGAATCGCCAAGAGGACCAGGGCAACAAGCAGTTCGAGCAGGGTGAAGCCTCCGTTACTTTTCCTGAAGCAGGTAATGTGCAAGGGAGAGAGTTCTCCTATCGGTTCCCCAGGTCACCGTAACGGTCAGGGTTTTGAAAACGGGAACGGGAGCCGGGGAGATTTCGGCCTTCCATGAATAATCCGGCCATTCAGGTCGAAAGGTTCCCTCTTTTCCCTGCGTCAGTTGCTGCTTATCAAGGAGTTCCAATTCTTCAAGTTTCGCCCGTGCCAGCAGCAACGCAACGGTCTCCTCATTGTTTCGTGCCGTGAGGGAGAGGTGATAGTTTACCGAGGATATGACCGTAAGAACTACCCCGGCCATAATGGCCAGTGCTACCATAACTTCAAGGAGGGTAAAACCTCTCACCGGCTTTCCTCCTCATCTTCTTCAGGCAGAGTTCCCTCCTGGTAGCCTTCCAGAACCGTGACTCGGCCACTGCCGGGGTATACTGCAACAGTATAAAACCGGGAGTCATCGATGCGCTTGAGATGGATTACCGCCAGCTCTTCTACCCCAAGCGGGCCAAAATCCAGAACAGCTTCACCTTCGACAATCTTGCCGAGGTGCGGAGTTACAACATCGCTGAACACAATTCCGTCCAGCAGGGACAGACGATTGAGCGTCCCATCGCGGACAGCCAGTTCGTCACCCTCGGGGATCACCCGTGTTACTGCCACTTCATTGTTGAGCAGGGTGATACGAAGCCGATAATGCTGTTTTGACGAGATCGCCAGGTCTCCCAGATAGCGCAAGGAAGCTGCCAGGGTTCTCGCCGAGGTCTTGAGGTCACGCTCATGGGCGAAGGGTAGCCGGGGCAGAACCAGTACGGCAAGCATAGACAGGATGACGATGACCACCGTCATTTCGATCAGCGTGAAACCTGACTGCCGGGCAACACAGTTTCTCACTCGGCTTCTGACCGTCTTACGTATCTCAATCAAAAAAGGCTCACTCTCTGCTCCCAACAGCTGCTTCTGAACTACCAGACTGGATCAAATCCCGGAGCGGAAGAAAAAAGCACCGACCGGGAGAAAACAGATGGCTCAGCGCAGGTTCCAACTCTCAATGTCGGCGTCTTTCTTCTCGCCGCCCCGCACCCCATCACCCCCCAGGGAATAGAGATCAAAGTCGCCATGCTCGCCGGGCGAGATGTAGCGATAGTCATTTCCCCAGGGATCTTTGGGAACTTCTTTGTTATCCAGGTAGCCACCGTCCCGGTAATTTCTCGGAATAACGCCGGCGGCCGGCTTTTCCACCAACGCCTGAAGACCCTGCTCGGTTCCCGGATAGTCACCATTATCCAGCTTATAGAGTTTGAGGGCTGTCTCCAGATTCTTGATCTGGATCTTGGCATCGGCAATTTTAGCGTCATCAGTTCGACCGATAATTTTCGGTCCGACAAGAATTGCCAGCATGCTCAGAATAACAATGACCACCATTATTTCAATCAGGGTAAAACCACTGGCGGACTTAAGCGTATGTTTCATGAAACACCTCCGTTATTTTCGCGTGACGGGTTGCCTGTACCAACCAGGGCCTTGCCGTCCACTACCACTAAACGCATCAGCTGCGGATTTCTAAGAACTTCTACTGGACCAATTGGTTCAACTGGAAGATTGGCAGGAGCACGGCAACAACCACGGTCCCGACAACTATCCCCATCGCCAGTACCATCAGTGGTTCCAACAGGGACATGAAGCGTGAAACCGAGGCAACAAACTCCTTTTCAAAGGCAGACCCCGCCTTAGTCAGCATTGCCTCAAGGGTTCCACCCCTCTCACCTACCGCCACCATATGGACCAGCATGGGCGGAAAGAGCTCGGTAGATCGAAGAGACGCGGACAGGCTCCCGCCCTCGGCCAACTCCTCCCGAACGCTCTTCAGGGCTTTTCGATAGCGGCGGTTGACAACCACCTCGCCGGTAATCTCCATCGCCTTGATGACCGGCACACCGCTTGCCAGCAGCAGGCCCAGTATTTTGGCAAAACGGGAAAGAATCAGTTTCGACACCAGTGGCCCGATCAGCGGGAGCTTCAGCAGCCAGGTGTCCCGCTTGAGACGAAGGTTCTCCTGCCTGATAAGTCTGCGATAGGCATATACAGCGCCGATTCCGACCGCAGCCAGTGCCCACCAGCCCTTTCTGAGCAGGGTACTGACCTTGATCAGGAGAATTGTGATAAGGGGCAGGGTTGCCTTGTTCTGCTCGAAGATAACAATGATTTTCGGGATGACAAAGGCAAGAAGAAAGAGCATGACCGCAGTTCCGACCACGACCATGAGCGCCGGATAGGCCAGCGAGGTCACGATACGACTCCGCACTGCTTCCTGATCCTCAAGAAAATCCGCCAATTTGTCCAGGATTGTATCCAGCGCCCCACTCGCTTCGCCTGCTGCCACCATGCTCACATAGCTTTCGCTGAATACAGCAGAGTCTTCCGCCAGGGCACGAGCCAGATTCGTACCCTCGGCAAGTCGAGTCCGGATCCGGCCGAGAACCTCTTTCAATTCGCCGGGGCTTTCCTGCTCATAGAGGGTGGCAATCGCCTCATAGACCGGCACGGAGGAACCCAGCAGAGTTGAAAGGCGGCGCGTCATGAGGGATAGTTCCGGCAAGGCAACGCCCTTGCTGAAAAAGCTCTTGATCCTGCCTTCCGCGGAGCGCTGCACCTCGGACAATTCTCGCGGATACAGCCCCGCTTTCTTGAGTTCCTGACGTGCGCGCTGCACATTTTCAGCTTCAACGACTCCCGATACCGGCGAGCCGTCTGATTTGAATGCACTATAGCTGAAGGTCGGCATAATCCTCCTGCGTTACCCGCAGTACCTCCTCAATGGTGGTAACCCCGGCAGCAACCTTCAGCAGACCGTCTTCACGGAGAGTTTTCATACCCTTTGCAACCGCATACTCTTTGATAACCCCGGCTGGTGTCTGCTTGATGATCATGGAACATATCTCGGGATCAACCAGGAGCAGCTCATAGATTCCGGTACGCCCCAAGGTGCCAAGACCGAAGCAGGCGTCACAGCCCGCCCCCCGGTACAGAACATCCGGCAGAGTAATGCCCGGATACTCGCGATCCGCCGAGTATTCCTCGCGGCACTGGGGACAGATGACCCTGACGAGACGCTGGGCCAGAATGGCTGACAGGGATGAGGCTACCAGAAAAGGCTCGATCCCCATATCGATCAGACGTGTCACCGCAGTTGATGAGTCATTGGTATGAAGGGTCGACAGGACCAGGTGGCCGGTAAGACTTGCCTGGATTGCTATTTCGGCGGTCAGAGCATCCCGGATCTCACCGACCATGATAATGTCGGGATCCTGGCGAAGAATGGAGCGGAGACCATTGGCAAAGGTGAGATCGATCTTGGGGTTGACCTGTATCTGACCTACCCCCTTCAACTGGTACTCGATAGGATCCTCAATGGTAATGATGTTCTTATCCGGAGAATTGAGGCAATTGAGGGCCGCATAGAGGGTCGTGGACTTACCGCTGCCGGTCGGACCGGTAACCAGAATAATACCGTTGTTGCGGCTGAGAAGCCGTTCCATTGCCTTGACACCGGAAACGGACAGACCCATGTCCTCAAGGGAAATCAACCCCTTCTTCTTATCCAGAAGACGGAGGACAACCCTCTCACCATAAAAGGTCGGAATTAAGGAAACACGGATATCCACATCCCGTCCCGCAACGATAACCCGGATGCGCCCATCCTGGGGCAGCCTTTTCTCGGCAATGTTCAGGCCGGCCATGATCTTGACACGGGAAATAATGGCTTCCTGGACCACCTTGGGAGGAGTGAGTATTTTGTAAAGAATACCATCGATCCGGAAACGTACATCAACTTCCCGTTCATAGGGTTCGATATGAATATCACTCGCCCGCTCCTTCACCGCCTGAAAAAGGATAGAGTTCAGGAGTCTGATAACCGGTGCCTCATCGGTCAGATCAAGCAGGTCACGGGGTTCATTCAGTTCGGTGGCAATCGTGGAGAGATCTTCTCCCTCCAACTCCATGACCACCTCCTGGGCGGAGCCTGTCACCCGGGAATAAAGGTGGTTGATGGCGTCCAGGACTGCGGGGGAAGGGACCAGGACGACCTCCAGAGGAAGGCCGAAAAGTCCACGCAATTCATCGAGCACCGCCAGGTTGGACGGGTCGCCGGTTGCAACCACCAGCTTGCCGTCACGCTCCTCGAGAGGCAAGACATAGTTCGCCCGTGCAAATTGGAGCGGCAGGCGCTCCAGAAGTGCAAGATCTACCCGGGCATCGTCAATCTTTTCAGAAAAGGCGAGACCAAGCCGTCCGGCGAGTGATTCCATGTCCGTGAGGGAGGTCATGGTGCTCATTTCATCAGTTCCGCGTCAAGGTCGATTTTCTTGTTCCCGGGAACCGTCGTCTCAAAAATACACTTCTGTTTTGCGGTAACAGCGGCCATATCAGCTGCATCCTTGACGATACGGGGGGTGAGAATTAACAGGAGATTGGTTTTCGTATGATTCGTAGACTTGGTCTTAAACAGGTAGCCGAGCAGGGGGATGTCCCCCAGGATCGGAATCTTGCTGATGGAATCTTCTTCACGACTTCCAATGAGACCGCCGATGACTACGGAATCAGAATCCTTAACCACTACCGAAGTCTTGGCAGAGCGTTTCGTGGTGACCAGGTCGGTAGCCTGCCCCTTGTTTTGTTTTACCGCAGAAATCTCCTGATAGATATCGAGTTTTATATACTCCCCTTCCGTGATTTGAGGCGTTATTCTCAGGGTGATGCCGGTATCCTTCCGTTCTACTGACTGCTGCGACAGACCGGTAGAGGAAAGGTTCGTTGCGGAAATAAACGGTACATTTTCACCGACAAAAATCTCTGCTTCCTTGTTATCCGAAGTCAGGATGTTCGGACTGGAAAGCACATTCACCGCACCTTGCTGGTCAAGGAGTTTCAGAACTGCGGAGAAATTCGCGTTGTTGGCCAATCCTTGAAGTACTTTTACAACTGCCTGCTGCTGGGGACTGGCGGTGGCGCCAAGGAAACTGAACGGATCAAAGACACCGGCAGCAGCAATACTGCCATCTGATCCGGCACCAGCAACCCCCAGTTGGGTCCCAATCTCTTGAAGTTTGTCAAGTGACACTTCGGCAAGGAGGGCCTTGACAAAGACCTGACGCCGCCGTTTGTCCAGTTTTTTTATCACCTGCACCAGATTCTGGAAATCGGCAGGCGAGGCCATGATGACCAGGGAGTTGGTGGCCTTGTCCGGGGTAATGCTGATGTTGGTCCCCTCAAAAGCGCTCTGCTGAGGCGCGCCGGCCTTTGCCGCCGTGGCCGAGGCCGTGGCAGTAGTTGTGGCTGTTGTCTTGAACATTCCTTCCAGCACCTTGGAAACCTCGGTGGCATCGGCGTTCTCGAGATAGTAGACATTGATCTTGCTGCTGGAGGTCGGAGGAACCACATCCACAAGAGCAATGATCTTCTTGATGTCTTCCTTATCTTTGTCATTCCCGAAAATGATCACCGCATTGAGTCGCGCATCGGGAACCAGCATGCCGCCGACACTGCCACCCTGACTTTGCTGGCTCGTTTTTGTGGAGAGATCTCTGCCGTAGAGCCATTCCTGAACGATGCTTGCGATATTATCGGCCGAGGCGTGCTGAAGAAAAACCAGTTCCGCCCCTTCTCGGCTCAGATCACTGTCGATGGCCTTGACGATATCGACAACCTTGTGAATATTGAGCGCCGAATCGACCACCAGAAGTGAATTTGTCGGACCGAATGACGCAACATAGCCGTCCTTTGACACCACCGGTTTCAGAAATGTCTCAGCCTCCTTGGAAGGCATCCGGTTCAAGGCGATAACTTGGGCAACATAGGCTTCATTGACGGGTGCCCGATCAGTGCCGGAAAAAAGTTTCATTCCCGACTGTTTGGCAGCACTGGAGGGCATGATTTTATAGAACTTGCCGGTTTTGACAACGGAGAAACCCTTCAGTTCCAGAACCGAGGTAAAGACGTTGAAGGCTTCGTCCGCAGAGATTTTGGAAGGAGAATAGATCGAAATTTTACCCTTCACCTTTTCGTCCATGATGAAGTTTTTCCCGGTCAGGTCGCTGATGAACTTGACCATTGTCGAAATATCAACATCGCTGAAGTTCAGGACGATACCCTTGGCCTGCCCATAGCCGGGCATCAGGAAAAGGACCGTCAGGAAAATCGTTGCGACCATGGTAACAATTCGCTTCTTCAAAGAAAACCTCCGACGACTTTCACGGGTCCGGAAGAAAGTGAAAAAACCACTTCTGATGGCTACCCGATCATCTGATATCATAGGTAAAAGTTGTGGGACGCCCGTCCCGAATCAAATCAAGTTTGATTCTGCTCTGACCTTTCAGAGAATTCAGCGTCTGCATTGCCTTTTCCGGCGAATCAAGAGCATAATCATTAATACTGAGCAGTGTATCACCGTCAGCAATCCCTACCATGGCAAAAATTCCGCCCGGCTTCACTTCTGAAACTCTGAACCCCTCCACCTTGCCGTCTATTGAATTGGGGAGAAGGCGGGCATCGGTCATCGCCTTACCGATATTCTCCAGGGCAGCATTGAGTGCTCGCTGATCAATCACGTAACCACCGGGAGATACCTTGCTGGCAAGCGCGCCCGGCTGAGATGGGACACCCGGGGTTTTTGCCGGCTCACCGGGGACTTCCGTCGGAGCCAGCAAGGTGATGCGGGAATCACGCCCCTGTATCTCGACTCTTTCCCTGCGAACAGTGACGAGCGGGCCAATGTCGAAGACATCTTCCCCAAGTCGAAAAACTCTTTCTTCGCCTGTGCTTTGCCGCAAAATAAAGGCAAACGTTTCACGGAAAGAACCAATAGCGGTTCCGAGCAGGACCAAGTCAGTCGGAGCCACAGCAATTGGCCCCTCGGTTTGAGCTATAGGGGTAAGCCTGCCTTGTGTCGCCGGACCGAACAGACCTTTTTCAAGGATGGCGGAAAAAGAAGAAAGTTCATTCCTTCGAGCAGTGGGTTCCAACGTGCTTTCTTTTTTAAAGGTGGCGGGAAAAGTTCTGGAGAGCTTGTAGGCAATCACATCAGAAGCAATCATGGCAATCACCACGAGGATCAGAATGGACACCATGATATTCAGAGCCACTATTTTCTTATCCATGAAAGACCCGATTCCTGTCGTGAGATTGCACTCACTATAATCAAAAACAATAGCTGAAGCAAGGGAAATCAGAACCAGGGAGTGGCGTCAACGGCTAACGAATGCTGTAAATTTAAAGCGTTATCTTCTCGGAAAACAGATGGTACCACCGAAACCGGAACGCGATGAAAAGGTTGGCAGGTATGTCGGCACGCTTCTCGTGAGAAGCGCGGAAAGAGAGCATTCGATTCATTGCTGAACGATAAGGTACGAAACCTATCCCACCCGAACCGGGCAGCCCTCGCGGCGAAAGAACGTCTACTACCGGGAGGTACCGTCGCCCCCTTCTACTATCTTGGAAGGATTGAAGCACTTCTTGAAGCCAGGGTCGGGAGAAGCGCAGAACGTGCCGTGCAGTGTAAGTTTTTTCCCCTGGTATTTTTCCCGGAGCTCTTCGTCGAGAGGCCCGACAATGAGATAATCACGGCTTCCGGTTGCCCGATCAGCGTTTCCCCCCACAGTCAGCACCACCTGAGTAAACGGCTCATTTCCTACGACCCTGACGGTTCCGGTGAGAGCTTTAGACCCGGAATTCTGAACGCTCATGGCACATCCCTGTGCTGCAAAAAAAAGAAAAAGCCCACCGACCAATCGTGCCAACACTGCCCGTCTCATGCTTGTCCTTTCGTTCGGCACTCCACGAGAAAATCCGAACACCCTGTGCCGAACAGAATGTCCGGACTTTCCGTGATACTTTCGACACTAATCTGTGTCGAGGTCTTTGGTTCAAAGATAGCGGAAAATCCGCAGAAGGCAAGGTCTCCGAAAGCTCGAATCAACTGGAGAATCCTGACGCCGCCTCATGACATTTTCAGAATGACGGCCGAACACCTGTTTTTCGCAACTCTTTCTCCTGTTCGACAAAGAAAGAGTCCATGCGGACAGGATATTTCTTGCCCCTCATGGCAACGAGCTTTTTCACGACAGGACTGTCATTGACTTCGGCCAGGATCTGGCGCGGCGACTTGGGAGACGGTTGTTTCAGGGAGTGCATCAGTTCCACGTCAGCCAGCTTCAAGGGATTCAGCACGATCGAACTGCTAACAACCGCCCCTCCGCTTGCTGAAGAAACTTCGGTCTGTTGCTCGATCAGGTAGCCGTAACCAGTGAAATCATAAGGGATACTGGAAATCATGTCAAAGGTAATAGCGGAAGCGCCGGAGTCCACGAAGGAAGCATGGTTGTAGGTACCGGCTGACGCCCAAGTAATCGTGCCAGCCGGCGAATACCGGTAAAAGTTCATGCTGAATGCTTCGAGAGGCGCCAGACTGGCGACATTTTGCCTACTGCTCGGGAACAACCCGGGAAGAATATAGTCACCATGGCTGCCGGGCCAGGTATCGATAGAAGTATACGACCACTCTGGATGGCCCAGCCAGGAATATGTGCTGCCCGAAAATACCGCAATCGACAGATCCCGGAATGTTTCGATGAAGTTCTTGGAATATCCCGCCGCGGCCAACGCATTATTAACCGAGGTAATTCCAGTGGAATTCTGGTCCAGCATTTCTTTGAATATGTTACCGTTTCCCGTGTAGTGATCCTTGAAATACTGGGCCCACATATAGACCACCCCATAATCGTACGGAGTTGAATCCCACATGGTCAGGGAATTCGACGGGTCCTGTTCATAGAGCCAGACGCTGTACCAACTTGGCCCATAGCCGCAGTATGTACCAGCAATGGTAGACATGGCCTCGTTCAACCATGTCGGGTTGTTCAGGCCTTTTAGGTGGGTTTTCTGTTCCCAGTGAATCATGTGCTGGAACTCGTGGGCCAGAGTGTCGTTGAAATCCGCGTCACCGGCCACAATCCCCGGGGCGGGGTTGATGTTCATGTAAAACATTTCCTTTTTGTTCGAGTTCGGTACGGAATATTCATTCAGCGAATTGAAATAGCCGGCTATGTAACTGGAACTGCCCGAAGTGAATCCGTCGATAACGTTCTGCAAAAGGATGTAGATCTTGGAATCGCCGTCGACACCCGGATTCGGTTCACTGCCAAAGGCGGTCGTGACACTGGGATAGATATTCGAGTCGAATTCGTTTTTAACGGCATCGATTGCATCTTGTTCAACGGACTCACCATCCTCGAGGTAAATATAGCAGTGAACGCCTTCCGCCACTTTCGCGGCGCTGAGCGTGTAGTATCGGTTGTGGACGAAATCGTATGCCCAGAAAGAAACTGTCTCCGGATCTGTTACAGGATCTGTTGTCGAAATCGGCATATAATAGGATGTACTGTCGCCACTTCCTCCGCAGCCACAAAAAAGAAGCAACACCAGAAGACAATAAATGAACCGTTGATATCTCATACGATTTACCCCCTTGTTGACTTGTCGCAGAACCAGTCGTATTCAGCTTATGCGATTTATGAGAAAAAGCAAACCTTACAAGCCCGGATGCAGCTGAGCCAGACGGTCGAGTGCTACATGCACTAAATATCTTCCATCCGGAAACACCGGATGTGAAACTATTGGTTTTCGATTCGGAAACGAGGGATTTTTCGTCCTGGCAAGAAACTTATGCCTGCAAAAGTTGCCAGCGAAGGCTGCCCGCAGGGCGAGTCAAAATCAAGGGATTGCGCGGAGGCGTACACAGGTACGCCGCACAAACAAGCCCGCGGATTGACACAGCTAGGGCGGAAAAGAATCGATTCCGGATTAAAACTAAATAGATTGATCTTACAGGGATAAGTGCTACCATGTAACCGTTTTTACAATGAGCATACTATATGATACCTATCGAACAATGAAACAAATACTTTAGAAACAAGAAGTTTTCCATGAAAACTATCGCTGTCATCGCGGCAACGCCCGTAGAAGCATCCGCCCTTGTCGAAGCATTCCACGCCCAACGCCACCCGGTATCGCTTCCATGGGACATCTTTGTCGCAGAGGAAGCTTCCACAAAAATCATTTTCTGCATTTCCGGAATCGGTACCTCAAACGCCTCGGCAGCAACTGCTCTTGTGGCACACCTCTTTACTCCGGACCTGCTCGTCACCACCGGCTGCGCAGGTGCGTACCCCGGCTGTGATCTGGTAATCGGGGACCTCTCTCTGGCAACAAGCGAAATATTTGCCGATGAAGGAGTCGTTATTCCGGAGGGCTGGCGCTCCCTCGAGGAGATTGCAATTCCTCTCCTGGAGCGAAATGGCAGCCGCTACTTCAATGAAATTCCTCTTTCCCAACAGGCCAACAGGGCGGCATTGCAGCTGGCAAAACGGCTCAACGTAACGCTGACTGCCGGCAGGTTCCTTACCGTCGCCACCTGCAGTGGAACGATCGCGAGGGGACAGGAACTGAAGATTCGCTTCGCCGGTATCTGTGAAAACATGGAAGGGGCCGCCGTCGCTCTGGTAGCGGCACGGTTTGGCATTGAATGCATGGAGCTCAGAGGAATAAGCAACTTCGTGGAAAATCGCAACATTGCACGCTGGAACATCAGCCTGGCGGCCGAAAATTCCCAGCGCTTCATTGAACAGTTCATCAGGAATCACTAGAGATGCAATCATTAACCCTCGGATATTCTCCCTGTCCAAACGACACCTTTTTGTTCTACCCGCTGATTCACCGCAGCATTTCCAGCAACGGCATTCGATTTGTCGAGCGTCTGGAAGATGTGGAAACCCTCAACCGGTTGGCCATGGAAGAGGCCCTGGATGTCTGCAAGGTATCCTACCATGCCTTTGCCTATATCCGTGAACGGTATATCCTGTTGCGTTCCGGAGGCGCAATGGGAAGAGGCTGTGGTCCGCTGATCGTATCAAAAAGGCTGAGCGTGCCTGGGGAATTAAAAAGAAAAAAGATTGCCGTCCCAGGACAATTCACAACCGCCTGCCTACTTCTCCAGCTCTTCGACCCAACCCTGACTGAGCTCATCTTCCTTCCCTTCCACGAAATAATGACTGCCGTGCAGGAGGATCAGGCCGATGCCGGTGTCATCATCCACGAATCACGATTCACCTACCACTCATACGGCTTGCACAAGGTTCTCGACCTGGGAGAATGGTGGGAAAAGTCAACCGGATTGCCCCTGCCACTCGGCGGCATCGCAGCCAAGCGATCGCTCGGGGCAGTTACCCTCGCAAAACTTTCCGCAATCGTCCGCGCGAGCGTCGAATATGCACGCAATCACCCGACCGAAACGTTCAGCTATGTGCACGCCCATTCTCAGGAAATGAGCGACGAAGTCTGTTCCTCGCATATCGCTCTCTACGTCAACGACTTCTCTCTCGACCCGGGTCCTGAAGGGGAACGCGCGGCGGAACTCCTTTTTACGCGTGGCGAACAGCTGGGTTTGTTCCCTTCATCACCTGCCCCGCTTTTCGTGCCCGCCTCTAGGAGTCTGTCGGACTTAGGGTAAAGTAACATTTTAACTCGAATCAAGAATCCATAATACATGAGTGATTCCGGCATCTTGCAAGCAAACGAACCATAATTTGCTTGACACGGCAGAGACTTTCGCGGTACAAAGCGGCTCGCCCAAAAAGGAGGTGCCGATGGCATCATTGAACCGAAGGGGCACGCTGGCATTATTGATCATCAGCCAGGCTATACTCCTTCAGGTCCAGACACTTCCCTTGCAAGCAGAATCTTTATTGCCTGACAAGAACCAAGAACGCATTGAGCAAAACATCGACAAACCGGATTACTCAAGCGGTAAAAAGGGAATCGCAACATATTACGCCAAGAAGTACCACGGTAGGCGCACAACTTCAGGAGTCAGACATTCTCCGAAGAAATTTACAGCAGCGCATCAAAGCCTCCCCCTGGGGACAAAGGTAAAGATTGTCAATCTTGACAACCAGAATGAGGTGCACGTCACCGTCAACGATCGCTGTCGAAAAAGATCCTTTCCTTTCATTGATCTTTCGCGCGCAGCGGCAAAAAAACTGGGATTTTTCGGAAAGGGAACTGCAAAGGTAATGATTATTCCTTTGCACGAGGAATCCTAGAAAACAACTCTTGGGCGAATACATCAAAAAAGGCCGGGTACTATACCCGGCCTTTTTTGTTATCTATACTGAAACAGCCAACGGACCTTTCTCCGTTGGCTGTTTCAGTATCATCGTGCTGTCTTGAGATCCACGTCCGGCAAATCGGGACAGCCAGCCATATCCCACCTGCCGTTCGAGAATTATTTCTTCTTTTTCCCTTTGGATGACTTATTGCTTTTTTTCGCGACACTGGTTGACTTCTTGCTTTTCTCGCCGGAGGAGGATTTCTTTTTCGCGACACTCTTGGAAGATTTTTTAGACTTCTTTCCCTTTGTTGCGGAGCTATCCCGCTTCGAAGTTTTCTTTCCCTTCCTCGCGGAACTATCCCGCTTCGACTTTTTCTTCTTCCCGGTGGAGTATGACTTTTTTCGATAGACCTGGGGTTCGGGAGAAATTTCGTCTCGAATGTTCCCCAAGAGGACGTTTGTCTCTTCAAGCTTGGGGTCGGCCTTCTTTGCCAGCTCGAGTGTCTCTTTGGCTTCGTCCAGGCGGCCCGACTTCATATAGACCCGCCCCAGGGCGTTTAATGACTTGGCATTGTCATTTTTTAGTTCAATGGCCCTTTTATATGACGGGATTGCCTCGTCGTAATCCTTGTTGAATTCATGAATGAGACCCAGCTTGTAATGATTAACGGGATCCTTAGGGTCTAGTTCCACGTTCTCCTGCAGCAGGGAAACCACCTTGGCAAACTTTTTCTTCTTCACATATAGTGCAAGAAGGGCATTTCTGGACTCCATGTCATCTTTCTTGAGTTGGAGCGCGTTCTGATAATGTTTCTCCGCCTCGTCATCCATGGAACTTCGCCGATACAGATTTGCCAACTCTCGCTGCGCCTCCTGATTGTCGGGGTCGAGTCGCGCGACAAGTGCATATTCGCTCCGTGCCTCTTTAAAATTCCTGTTGTTCAGATAGGCCCTGGCAAGCATGAAATGGGTCCGGGAAGTATCCTTCTTCATCCGGATAAGATCCTGATACAGCTCAATCGCCTGCTGATTGCTGCCGCGGAAGGTATAGATGTCGGCCAGGAGACGAAGAGAATCCGGGTTTGCAGGATCGGCTGCCAGGGACTGCCGATATTCGACCACCGCTTCGTCCAGCTGCCCTTTTTTCTCGTACAGCACCCCGAGGTTGCGGTGCAGATCGGCGGTTCCTCCCTTGAGACGATTCGCTTCCCGATAGCTGGCAATCGCCTCATCGTCCCTGCCTGCCGCCATGTAGGCGTCGCCGAGTTTTCGCAGTGTCTGAACGTCTCCCGGTTTTTCCTTGAGTGCCGTCTCCAACTCCGACATCGCCTTGACGTAATGTCCCGACTCCAGATACTCATTTCCCTTGCGCAACTGCTGCATCAATTCAACCGAGCGGTTTTTGCCTGCCAGAAGATACTCGTACTCCGCGGCTTTCAGATCACCTTTTCTTTCATAGACCTGACCCAGCAGAAAATGAATTTTCTTATTTTGCGGGTTCGCCGTCTGCAGCCGTCTCAAATCACTGAAAGCCTCATCCGTCTGATTCAGGTCGAGATTGAGCTCTGCCATGCCGAGACGCGCATCCACATCGCTGCCATTTACCGCCAAGGCTTTGCGGTACTCCTCACGGGATTCTTCATACAGTCCCTGCTTGCGGTAGAGATCCGCAATGCCCACATACAGGGAGACATTGGCCGGCAAGACCTTCAAAGCCTCCTCATAATGATAAAGAGCAAGGGGGTACATTTTCTTGTCGGTGTAGACCTTGGCAAGACCCTTGTGATAGAGAGGGTCTTTTTTTGCGGCAAGAGCTTTGGTCAATTCCAGCGCCGCTTCGTCAAGCATTCCCTTGAGATAATAAGCAAAACCCAGTCTCCCGCTGGCAAGGGGAAACGCAGGGTCCTTTTTCAGGCATTCCTGGTACTCGGCAATTGCCCCATCCAAATCATAAACACGCTCGCGCTGCAGAGCCTTGACATAGTGGCCGGGTGCTCCATCGCCACAGAGATCCAAGACTCGTTTTTCAGTCTGTTCCCTGTCCGTGTTGTCTTTTTTTTCTTCCAGAACGGAGACAATTTTTTTGGCCTGGTTACACTTGCCAGACAAACCAAAGGTCCAGTCGAAACCGCATGCAAGGGAAGCAATGATAGCCAATATGATCAGGTGAGATTTTTTCATCAGTATCCTCGCAGCATTGTGTATCCGTTTTTCATCCGAAAATCCGGATGGGAAAGTATGCAAAATGAGGTGCAGATTATACACACCCTCCCGATATAATTCAAAGTATTATCGATAACTGACTGGATTTACTCACCGATACACCTTTTTCAACAAATATCGCACCCCTTGGGAAACACTATTTCTCTCTATTCCACTCATCACTGAACGCGCCTCGGCACCGCCCGGTATCCCTGCTCGGTGATTTGGGTTGACGTCGAAAGCCGATATATCTTACAGTGCGTGCAGAGAATAAAACTGAGCCTTGGGAATGTTCACGAAGTAGTGTACACTTGACAGAACAGGCGGGAATAATTACCTGTTTATAACAGTCATAAGAACTGTACAGCTTCAGAACAGGCTGGCCAAATAAAGGAGACGGTCCATGGAAAACCATCAGGATAAGGAAGATCTCAAAATACCGGATATACTCCCGTTGCTTCCTGTGCGTGATGTGGTGGTATACCCCTATATGATTATCCCCCTTTTCGTGGGGAGAGAAATATCCATCAGCGCAGTCGATTGGGCGTTGTCCCGCGACAGGCTCATCTTCCTGGCAACCCAGAAAGATATCGCCGATGAAGAACCATCACCGGATGAGATATATCCCGTCGGCACCGTAGCAATGATCATGCGGATGCTCAAACTACCCGACGGCCGGGTTAAAATTCTTGTGCAGGGACTCGCCAAGGCCCGAATCACCGAATTCGTTGAATCAAAACCTTTTTTCTCCGTGCGCATCGATCGAATCATCGAGCCCGTCGTGGTTGAAACGACCTTGGAAACCGAGGCCTTTCTCCGAACCATCAAAGAACAGATCACAAAAATAACCTCGCTGGGAAAGAGCATCTCCTCCGAGGTAACGGTTATCCTTGAAAACATGCAGGATCCAGGAAGCCTTGCGGATCTCATTGCCAGCAACATCGGTCTGAAGGTGGAAGAAGCCCAGAAACTACTCGAAATAATCGATCCGATCGAACGCCTCAAGAAAGTGAGCGAGTATCTCAACAAAGAGATAGAACTCCTATCCATGCAGGCCCGTATCCAGTCGGCCGCAAAAGAGGAGATGGGCAAGACCCAGAGGGATTATTTCCTTCGCGAACAGTTGCGGGCAATTCAGCAGGAACTGGGCGAAGCCGATGCCCGGTCGGAAGAGATGACTGATCTTCGGAAAGCCATAGAAGATGCAAAGATGCCCGCAACTGCCGAAAAGGAGGCTCTCAAACAACTCGGGCGTCTTGAACAGATGCATCCTGATGCCGCCGAATCCAACATGCTCCGCACCTATCTGGACTGGTTGGTGGAGCTTCCCTGGAGCAAATCAACCAAGGATGTTCTCGACATCAAGCGGGCACGTACAATCCTTGATGAGGATCATTATTACCTGGAAAAAATCAAGGATCGGATCCTGGAGTTTCTTGCGGTCCGTAAACTCAAGAAGAAAATGAAGGGCCCCATCCTCTGCTTTGTCGGACCTCCGGGGGTCGGAAAGACCTCTCTCGGAAAATCCATAGCCCGCGCCATGGGACGCAAGTTTCTGCGCATCTCTCTTGGTGGCGTCAGGGATGAAGCTGAAATGCGCGGACATCGACGTACCTATGTGGGTGCACTTCCGGGCAGAATTATCCAAGGATTGAAGCAGGGAGGGTCAAACAATCCTGTGTTCATGCTCGACGAAATCGACAAGCTCGGTTCGGATTTCCGCGGCGACCCCTCTTCGGCACTGCTGGAAATTCTCGACCCGGAACAAAACCACGCGTTCTCCGATCATTACATCAACCTGCCGTTCAACCTTTCCAATGTAATGTTCATCGCCACGGCAAATCAGATCGATCCTGTTCCGAGCGCGCTGCGCGACCGAATGGAAGTAATCAGGCTGTCCGGCTATACGGAAGAGGAAAAACTTGAAATCTCGAAACGCTACCTCATTCCCCGCCAGATAACGGAAAACGGGATAAGCGAGGACCTCGTCTCCTTCTCCGATGAAGCGCTCAAGACCATCATCTCCAAGTATACCCGGGAGGCGGGCTTGAGAAACCTGGAACGAGAAATCGGCTCCATCTGCCGAAAAGTCGCCCGCAAAGTAGCCGAAGGGAAGAAAACCCGAACCGTCATCACTGCCGCCACTATTGCCAAATATCTCGGACCACCGAAATTTCTCCGTGAAATGGAAATGGAAAGCAATGAAATCGGGGTAGCGACCGGTCTTGCCTGGACACCGGTGGGAGGTGAAGTACTCTTTGTGGAAGCCACCGTCATGAAAGGAAAGGGTGGATTGACCCTGACCGGCCAATTGGGCGACGTCATGAAAGAATCAGCGCAAGCGGCCCTCTCCTTCATACGATCGAAAACAGGGGAATTCGGCCTCTCTGACGATTTTTTCACCAATCTCGAGATCCACGTTCACGTACCGGCCGGAGCGATTCCCAAAGACGGGCCATCCGCAGGAATCACCATGGCCACGGCACTGGTTTCCGCCCTGACGAAAATTGCCGTACGTCGGGATGTGGCCATGACCGGCGAGATTACCCTGCGCGGCAGGGTTCTCCCCATTGGAGGCTTGAAAGAAAAGATGCTGGCCGCCATCAGGGCAGGAATTACCACCATCATCATTCCCGAACAAAACAGGAAAGACCTGGATGAGATACCGAAACACATTCTGAAAAAGATCAAAATAGTTTCTGCAGCGAATATTGACGAGGTGCTGAAACTGGCTTTGGAAAAATCTCCACCGTCAGCAACCACCGCCAGGAACACGCCCAGCAAGCCGAAGGCACCTGCTCGCCGGGCAGCTTCATCGCCAAAGGTAGCTTCTTGAAAGACGGAACGGAGCTGAGCAAACTTGGCGAATTCGGTCTGATTGATCGGATTGCGCGGCAAATATCCAACCGCTCGGAGGTCGTGCTGGGCATCGGAGATGATGCCGCCGCCTTTACGCCCTCGCCCGGCCGTCTCAGCCTGATCACCACCGACATGCTGGTCGAAGGGATACATTTCGATCTCTCGTTCTGTGACCCCCTGTCCTTGGGGAGAAAGGCCCTGTCGGTCAATCTTTCCGACATTGCCGCAATGGGAGGAGAACCACGCTATTTCCTGCTCTCTCTGGCAATTCCGCCGACGATGACCCTTGACTTTGTGGACAGCTGCATCAACGGAATGTTGCAGCAGGCCGAACAGTTCGGCGTCCAGCTGATCGGTGGAGACACCTGCTCGTCGCCGGGCCCCTTTATCCTGACTCTGACCGTTCTGGGGGAGCAAGCCCCCGGTATGATCGTACGGCGTTCCGGGGCACTTCCTGGTGACAAGATATGCGTAACGGGTACGGTTGGCGACTCGGCTCTCGGACTCCAACTCTTGAAGCAAGGTGAAAAACGGGGAAGTTTGTCCGCTCGCCACCTCGACCCGGTACCGCGGGTTCTCGAAGGTCGGGCGCTGGCCGAAGCAGGCATTCCCTCGTCTATGATCGACCTGAGCGATGGACTCCTGGCCGACCTGGGGCACATTCTCGACCTTTCCGCCGTGGGTGCTCGAATAGCAGCGGAGACGCTGCCCCTCTCGGAACAGTTTCGGCACCACTTCCCCACGGTAACGGAAGAAGCTCTGTCTTTGGCCCTCGCCGGTGGCGAAGACTATGAGCTCCTCTTTACCGTCCCTCCCGAAAAAATACCCGACGTCTTCTCCCTTCTCAACACACTGGGTACTCCGGTCACGGTCATCGGCACCATAACGGAAGAACGGACAGTAACCGTTATCGGGCCCCACGGCACGGAAATCTCCCTGAGCAGGAAGGGATATGATCACTTTTCACCTCGGGATGGCCAGTAAACAGGCAGGGATCCATGCAGCTCACAGGAGACAACAGCAAAGGGTGACTGAAAAGTCGTGACCCCTCTCCTCTTTCGGGCGGGAATCATCAAAATTTACCGGAAAGTCTGAAACGTATCATGCTACGAGCAAAACGCAGGGGCAATCCCCTCAGAAATGATGATGCTGAAATTTCGGATCAGGCATATGAAAAGATCCGTCGCATCCTGAAAACACTGGCAGGCTTCCAGCTGCTTGGCTATAAAGACGCGTGCATCAGACGTCGGATTTCCGCTCGAATCCGTGCGGTAGGGTGCTCGACGGCAATGGAATATACCGATTTGCTGCTGAAAAACAGATCCGAACCAGCGCAACTGATCAAAACTCTCACCATCCATGTGAGCAAATTCTTCCGGAATCAGGACACCTTCAACAAGCTGCGCGATGAAATATTCCCCGTCCTTTTTTCTCACTGCATGCTGGAAGGGCGAAAAAGTCTGAATATTCAGAGCATTGGCTGCGCTGGCGGTGAAGAGCCCTATTCCCTGGCGCTGATTCTCCGTGACTCCTTTGTTCACGAGATAGCGCGAGTAAAGGTCGCCATACACGCGATGGACGTTGATGAGGAGGTACTGCGGGTCGCTGCCGAAGCTTCCTACGAGCCGGATCGCATCGAAGAGGCTCCCCCTGCCATCAAGGAACGCTTCTTCACCTTTCGGGACGGCAAGTACCAGCTTAGTCATGAAATACGGAACATGGTTTCCTTTCGTTGTCAGGATATGCTTCGTCCGGTACCATTAGAGTGCTGCGACCTGATCCTCTGCCGAAATGTCCTTATCTATTTCGAGCGAGGCCACCAGGAAGCACTCCTGAAGAGATTTGCCGCCTCACTCCGTACGGGGGGAGTCCTGGTGCTGGGCAAATCAGAAAACCTGATGGGAGAAGTGCGCGAGCTATTCCAGACCATCTGTCCTGTTGAACGCATCTACCGGAAACGTTAACCGGTGACGAACTCACGGCTTGCAACAACTTGAAATCAAGGCCGCAGTAGATCCCTGTTCCATCTGAAAGGAGAAATTCATGCGTATACCGATCGGATACAAATTCATCCTTGGATTTGTTGTCGTCGTGGCGGCGGTCGCTTTTGCTCCCAGTGGAGTCCAACTGCTCGGCTATTCACCAGAGAGCACAAAAGTCATGACCTTTGCCGTAGCACTCACCATCGGACTGATCCTCGGCTGGATATTTTCCAAGACCTTCACCAGAAACATCACGACTCTGAATGAATCCGCCGAAGCCATCAGCAGGGGAGATCTTACCAAAGAGGTCATTCTCGCCAAAACCCGGTTCCCTGATGAGACGATCGACATGGGACTTTCCATCCATCGGATGATGGAACATCTCCGGGAGCTTGTCAGAAGCATCCGGGAAATTTCTGAAAAGGTCTCCGAGTCGGCCAAAACCCTCTCTTCGTCTGCTCTTGAAATCAATGCCTCCACCGAAGAGGTCGCATTCGCTGTGGAGCATATTTCCCGTGGTGCGGAAAACCAGGCCGAAATGGTCACCAAAAGTTCCAAGGTGATCCATGAGATGGCCATTTCCATAGAACTGATCGCAAAAAGGGCCCGGGAAGCTTCAGGGGCAGCCAGGGAAACAAGCATTACCGCCCGCCGTGGCGGCGAGCAGTCACGGGAACTTCTGGAAAAAATGCGCAATTTCTTCGACCGGGTTGAACAGAGCGGGCGACAGTTCATGGAGTTCAACGCAAAGCTGCAACGGGTAGGGAAAATTGCCGACTATATCGGTGACATTGCCCGACAGACAAACATGCTCGCCCTTAATGCCTCCATTGAAGCGGCGCGCGCGGGAGAATACGGCAAGGGCTTTGCGGTTGTCGCGGAGGAGGTGCGAAAGCTTTCTGAAGGAGCGGGAAGATCGGCCGAAGATATTCTCGAACTGACCAGCGGAATTCGGGAAGAAAGCCACCGTGTCCAGGACACGATTCTGGAAATTTCCAAAAACATCGGCGAGGGCAAGAAAAATATCGACATAACTTCGGAATCATTCCGGGAAATCCTGGAAACGGTCATGGAAACCGAGCGCAAGACCAACAGTATTGCCGACATGTCGGCCATGCAAACCGACGGCGCCGGACAGATGGTCTCGAACGTGGATGAAATCGCCAAGGTTGCAGAAGACAACGCCGCCTCGACGGAACAGGTTTCCGCCGCCACGCAGGAGCAGGCAGTTGCCATGCAGGAAATGGCCCAGGCCGCCCGTGAGCTGGCTGCCCTTTCCGACAGCCTGCTCCAGAGCGTTGAACGCTTTACCCTTCCACCGAAGGGGGAACAGGTCAAATGAGCGGTCGAGGCAGGCGCTTCCTCATCTTCACGCTGCGGGGAGAACGATATGCCATGAACGCTGGCGACCTTTCCGAGGTCATGGAACCGCCCCCCACGTTCCCTATTCCCAAGGCCCCGAAAACCTATCTCGGGATCATGAATTTTCACGGCGCACCGATACCGATTCTCGATCTGGCCGCCTTCCTCCATGGGGATCCGCCGAAAAGCTCCGGGAGGATCCTGATCCTCGATCACAAGCTTGGTTCGCTGGCGTTGCGGATTGACACGGTTGAGCGTATCGTCTCCGACATTCGAGGACTGCAGATCCAGGAGGAAGAGGGTCCCTACGTGCGCCAGGCGATCCTGTTCAATAACGAAAGAATACCGCTTTTTGCCATGGATATTCTTATGAATGAGCTGGAAAACGAAGTGCGCAGCGGTAACAGACGAAACAACACGTGCGATGGGAAAAGGTAGTAAAGGAATGACAGCAGAACGGAGAACCGCATAAATGGACATGTCCCCGTATAAGGATCTGTTCGTCTCCGAAGTCAGGGAACACCTCCAGGGCATGAATGAGGCAATCGTCGCCCTGGAAGAAGCTCCCGATGACCGGGAACACATCGATTTCCTGTTCAGGATGGCCCACTCCATCAAGGGGATGTCGGCATCCATGGGATATGGCGAGATGGCGGAAGTCTCCCATAAAATGGAAGATCTCATGGACCGGGTGCGGAAAGGAACCATCGAGTTTGTTTCCGCGGTTGCCGACCTGCTCCTGGAAGGGAGCGACCTTCTCTCGGTAATGTTGAATGACGTGGATGCCGGAGGAAACGGACATCAAGACATTCTTGACCTGGCGCAACGCCTGACCGGCTACACACCTTTCCAGGATCCTGAACCACCACGGCAAGGCTCAGGGCAAGCCTTAGGAACTCCGGATTCGGCAACCACGAACCGGTCTGCGGAACAAGCACTCCCAAAGAAGCTGGAGCAGGAGATCGCACGGGAAAAGCCCGACTCCCCGCAGAACGTACGGGTCAAGACCGAGATACTTGACTCCCTGGTGAACATTACCGGCGAGTTGATCACCCACAAAAACCGGATGATTACCCTCGCAAACGAGATGAAGGCTCCGGCACTCACCGAGGCGATTTCCGACCTCTCCCACCTTGTCAGGGAGCTGCAGAACGAGGTGCTGAAAGTCAGGCTCATGCCTCTGTCCACCGTTGTTGACCGCCTGCCCCGGATTGTCCGCGATCTGGCGAAAAAGAGCGGCAAAGAGGTCTCCTTACAGATTTCCGGCAAGGAAATTGAAATGGACCGGGGCATCGTGGAGGAACTCTCCGACCCGCTGCTCCACATTTTACGGAATGCCGTGGATCACGGACTGGAATTGCCGGCCGAGCGCCGGGCAATGGGCAAAAAGCCGGCGGGAACCATTTCTGTTGCCGTGCAGCGGGAAAATGACCGGGTGCTCATCACGATCAGCGATGACGGCAAGGGGATGGATACGCGACGACTCAAAGCTGCCGCCACCGAAAAGGGCCTCCTCCGACAGGAAGACGCTGCCCTGTTATCGCCGCAACAGGCCTTGATGCTGATCTGTCTCCCCGGTTTCTCCACCGCAACCGAAATAACCGACGTTTCCGGACGAGGGGTTGGGATGGACGCCGTTCGCACCGCTGTTCAGGCCATCGGCGGAAACCTTGCCATCGATTCTTCACCGGGAAAGGGAAGTTGTTTCACCCTCTCGCTGCCACTGACCATCTCAATCATCCAGATCCTGCTGGTTGCCTGTTCCTCGATGATTGTGGGGCTTCCCGTGACCAAGGTTCTCCGGACCGTTGAAATCAGAAAGGATTCGGTCCTCAGTCGCGGCAAAGGGAAATTCTTCCGCTTGGCTGACGAGGAAATTCCGCTCGTGAGCCTCCATCGGCTGCTTGATCTTCCACTTTCCCCCCTCAAGGGTGAGAGCATACCGGCAGTGGTCGTGGAAATGAAGGAACGCACCGTAGGACTTGTCGTGGACCGGTTTGTCGGCCAGCAGGATGTTTTCGTGAAGCCGTTCGGTAGCCCGCTGAACAGGATGAAGGGCTTTTTCGGTGGAGCGATTCTTGGAGACGGTCAGGTCATTTTCATTATCGACCCGGGGAATCTGCTTTGAGCGATGGACCCTTCGTAACCATTTCAACCCGCCGGTCTTCCCTGCCCACTGGGTCGGGACAGAACCACAGCAAAAGAGGTTGCACCAAAAGTAGAGTTATGACACTATCAGCCGCGTTTTTCTCGAAAGGAACCCTATGAAACGATTCATTACCCTGGTTATTCTCAGCTGCACCGCTTCACTCATACTTCTTTCCGCAACACCATCCCGGGCAGAAGCAAAACTCAAAGATGTAATTGCTACCGTGGAGCAAAGCTATAACTCCCTGACAGATCTTCAGGCAGCCTTTTCTCAGCGGACTTTTCTGCCCTCGCTGAAGAGAGAACAGAAGGGAAGCGGCACACTCTCCATTAAAAAAAATTCGAAGCGTCCGGCCATGTTCCGCTTCGACTATACGAAGCCGAAGCAACTGATTGTCTCGGACGGCATCTCAGTCTGGTACTACCTGCCGGAAAACCGGCAGGTGATGGTTAGCGATCTGAAAGTTCTCCTCGAAGGAGGCCAAGGGGTAACCCTCAACTATCTGACCGGCATCGGCAGGATTTCGCAGGATTTCACCATCAAGCCCTTGAACGGCGGCCGCGACACAAAGGGAAATTATCTCCTCGAACTCACACCGAAAACCCCGAGTCAGACTCTGGCGAAACTCGAGATGACCGTATCTGCTGAAGCCGTTGCTACTTTTCTCAAAAATCGAAAGATTCGCAACAGTTTTCCGATCATTTCCTCTGTCGTCTACGATCAGTTAGGCACCAAAACAACTATCGAATTCAGCAACGTACGAGTGAACCAGGGTTTGCCGACGTCTCTCTTTCAATTCAAGACACCTGCCGGTGTAGAGGTACTGCGTCACTGACCGGCACGATCCAAGCCAAAAGCGGTTCCGTTAAAGACACCGTCAGCCTGCCGCCCAGCTGACCGGTCCGCGTGAACCCCGATAAACAAAGAAAGGAAGCACACTATGCCGTCATTTGATATCGTTTCCAAGGTGGATATGCAGGAAGTCGACAACGCGGTCAATCAGACCATCAAGGAAATTGACCAGCGTTACGACTTCAAAAAATCAAAAAGCGAAGTGTCCCTGGAGAAGGAAACCATCAAGATCCTGGCTGATGACGATTTCCGACGGAAGGCTATTATCGACATTCTCCAGTCAAAGTGCCTGAAAAGGGGCGTTTCCGTGAAAACACTGCAGGAAGGCTCCGTCGAATCGGCCTCCGGTGGCATGGTCCGCCAACTGATCACCATCCAGCAAGGAATCTCAAAGGAAAAAGCAAAAGAAGTCATTGCTGTTATCAAGGAAGCGAAACTGAAGGTACAGGGTCAGATTCAGGACGACCAGGTGCGGGTAACGGGAAAGAATATCGATGACCTCCAGGAGATTATCCAACTCTTGAAAGGCAAGGATCTCGGAATCGAATTGCAGTTTATAAATTTCAGACAATAGACCCCCGCGAGGGGCGTGGAATCAGGGGGACGGGGTAAGAATCAGGTTTTCCCACCTTGTCTCACTCCTAAACAATTTCAGAGGTGCATTTGAATAACACGGTAAAAGAAAAAATCAGTATGGTAAGCCTCGGCTGCCCCAAGAACCTGGTGGATGCGGAGATTATGCTCGGGTTCCTCGACCGGGAAGGATATGACATAACCACCGATGAGAAGGATGCCGATATCATCATTGTCAACACCTGCTCTTTCATCAAGGAAGCCAAGCAGGAGAGCGTGGACGCGATCCTCGACCTGGCCGACCGAAAGCACGACGGCCGCTGCAGGCTGCTCATCGTGACCGGATGCCTGCCTCAGCGCTATCAGGAAGAGCTCTGTAAGGAGTTGCCTGAAGTGGACATCTTCATCGGCACCGGAGATTACCCCCGCATCGCCGAGATCATCGCAGAAAAACGGGGCACGTCCGAACAGCTTCGTTATATCGGCGATCCGAATTTCATTTTTGACGAAGATTCCCCCCGCCTCAAGTCAACTCCGGTCTATTCCGCCTATCTGAAGATCGCGGAAGGGTGCTCGAATTGCTGCTCCTACTGCGTTATCCCGAGTCTGCGCGGTTCGTATCGTTCCCGCCCGGTCGAAGCCCTGATCCAGGAAGCCCGGCGACTGGTGGCTGGCGGAGCGCGGGAATTAAACTTGATTGCCCAGGATGTAACAAACTACGGAGCAGACCTGGAAGGGAAACCCGCCCTTGAGGATTTGATCCGCAGACTGGCGGAAATCGAGGACCTTCGCTGGATACGCATTCTCTATGCCTATCCCAACGGCATAACCGACGGCCTCATCCAACTCATCAAGGAAGAAAAGAAAGTCTGCAAATATCTGGATATCCCCCTCCAGCATATCAGCGACCCGATTCTTTCCCGCATGAACCGGCGGAGCACCGCCGAGGAAATTCGCACACTGCTCGCAAAAATCCGCCATGAAATTCCTGAAATAGCCCTGCGGACATCGCTTATCGTTGGTTTTCCGGGCGAAACTGAAGAAGACTTCAAAAATCTGCTCCAGTTCGTCGAGGAGGCCCAATTCGACAGGCTCGGCGTGTTCTGCTATTCTCGGGAAGAGGGCACACCCGCGAACGACATGACGGACCAGGTATCGGAGCGCATCAAACGGGAACGGTACAAGAAAATCATGAAAGCCCAGTCCAGGCTCTCCTTTAAACGCAACCGCCGCTTGGTCGGAATGATAGAAGAGGTAATCGTGGAAGGGTTCAGCGAAGAAACCGAGCTCCTTTTGAAGGGACGCTCTTCCCGACAAGCGCCCGACATTGACGGACAGGTGTATATTACCGCCGGCAATGCCAACGTCGGGGACATCGTGCGCCTGAAAATAACCGACTCTTCCGACTATGACCTCATCGGTGAAATTTACGACGCAGACTCCGTGTAGTTCCGATGGTTTCAACCCCTCACATCGTACGGCTTTTTTCTTGACATCAGGATAAAGTACGTTATTATGTCCAATCTTAACTGGCTGTTTGAGAACATTATTTTGAGAGGTCTTGATGGTAGAGAGAATTGATGAAATGAAAGCTCTGCTCCTGAAGTTGAAGGAGGAGACGCTGAAAGAAATAAACAAGTCGATTAAATCCACCTCTGAACTTCCCAGCGGGGATCCGAGTGGCGATATTTACGACCAGGCATCCAGTGAACGGGATCGGGAACTGGGCCTTTTACTGAGTGATCGTGAGCGGGAAAAACTGCGAAATATCGACGAGGCACTACTTCGTATCCAGGAAGGCGAGTTCGGAATCTGCGAGGAGTGCGGCTGCGATATCCCCCTCGGCAGGCTTAAGGTAGTACCTTTTGCCCACTACTGTGTGAAGTGTAAGGAAGATATCGAAAAAATGCAGGCGCAGACCAAACGCTTCGAAGAAGAGCGAACCTACAGCGAGATCCCTGTCAGTGATGAAGACGACATGTAAGAGTGGATCCGTTCGGAACAAAAAAGGGCGTTGCCAGCAGGCAACGCCCTTTTTTTACATCTCCACCCGGGTCACAACCCCCTGCAGACGACTGGCAGGAAGTTTGTTGAACTGTACGAAGTTCGGCGTCAGCTTCTTGATGAGGCTGAAAATCTTCCAGACCGGGTTCCTGGTATTTATGTCTTCTATCCCGTAGAAAATCACCTTTTCCTTGATTCCGTTGATAAGCAGAAGTTTCTCGATGTCAACCAAAACCATATAGCCGGCGCGGATCTCGAAGGCTTCCAGACCGGACGCCAGATTCTGTTTCAGTTCCGTTTTGACACCAAACGGGTCGTCAGTCCTGACAATGGAAATCAGGATATTCCTTTCGTAGATGATATTGCTGCGAATAATGCAATGGATGACATAGGGGGGAACTATATTCCACTCACGGGCGAAAAACAGTGCGGTCCCGGCAATGACCCGCCCCGAGGAATAGATCTGCTCATAACTCACGATGAAGGTATCGATATCAAGTGGCTTCAGGGCTCGATAGAGATTCCGCTGGCCATTCGTCCAGATCAGGATGGAAACAAGCGGAAATGATGCCAGAATAATTGACCAGTAGGCTCCATGGGGGAGTTTGGTGAAGGTGGAACCGAGATAGATGAGATCGATACAGCATACCGCCACCGCAAGCGGGACCTTCCATTTCTTGTTGGTCTGGGAAAAGATCATGATCATCATCAGACTGGTAATGGTCATTGATCCGGTCACCGCCATGCCGTACGCGGCCGCAAGATTTGCCGATTTCTGAAAAATGAGCATGATGAAAATGACCGCACACATGAGTGTCCAGTTGACAAATCCGATATAAATCTGCGATTTCATGACATGGGAGGTATAGTCAATTTTCATCAGCGGCAGCAGTCGGGTGGTAAGCCCCTGGTAGACGATCGAAAATACACCGCTGATAACCGCCTGGGAAGCGATGATGGTCGCCATGATCGTCAGAATGAGAAACGGAATGTACAGTAATGGCGCCTGGGACTGCACCATCCCGAAAAGCAGATTCTTCGTTTCAGGATTCCGCAAAACGAAGGAACCTTGGCCAAGGTAATTGATCATGAGGGCGACAAAAACGAAATACCACGCCCTGATGATCGGTTTTTTCCCCAGATGGCCCATATCGGCATAGAGCGCCTCGCCCCCCGTGGCACAGAGAATAACCTCGGACAGGACAATGAACGCGGACAGGCCGTTATCAAGGAAAAACCGGATCGCATAATGGGGGCTTATGGAAAATGCCACATCCGGCATTTTCACCAGCGATACCAGACCGGTAAGCGTGAGGGTGGCAAACCAGACCACCATGATCGGCCCGAAGACGCTGGCGACCTTGTCGGTTCCCTTGTACTGCATTACGAACAAACCGATGGCGATGACGATGGCAATCAGGATCAATATTTCCTGATTGATAGCTCCGAAACCGGGGATGAGGAGCATTCCCTCCACGGCCGACATGATACTGATTGCTGGCGTAATGACGCCATCGCCAAGGAGCAGTGAAACACCGATAAAAGACAGGAGTCCGGCAAAACTCAACATGCGCCCCTTTTTCAGGAGCTTGATCAGAATTTCCCGGAGCACGATTTCCCCGCCCTGCCCCTTGCGGCCGAGGCTCATGGCAAGCCAGGCATATTCGACCGTCACCAGAATGGTCATAGTCCAAAATACCAGGGAGAGAATGCCGAATACATTTTCCGGGGTTGGCTTGGTTAAGGCGAAAATTACGGTAAGGGTATAAATGGGACTGGTTCCGATATCGCCGAAAACCAGGCCCATGGATTTGACGATACCTCCCCAGAAGGAAGATCCCTTTTCAGTTCTCACTACGTTTCAGCTCCTTTGTTCTCTTGGTCTTTTTCGCGGATTTCAACCCGTCGGATCTTGCCGCTGATAGTCTTCGGTAATTCCGGAAGGAATTCGAGGATTCGCGGATATTTATAGGGAGCTGTCAATTTTCTTACATGGTCCTGCAGTTCCTCCACCAGGTCGTCGCTGGGCGCATAGTCCCTGGTCAGGACAACCGTGGCCTTGACTATCTGGCCCCGGATCTCATCTGGAACGGCGGTAATTGCGCACTCCATTACGGCGGGATGCTCCAGCAGGGCACTTTCCACCTCAAAGGGACCGATCCGGTAGCCGGAACTCTTTATTACGTCATCAGACCGGCCAACAAACCAGTAGTAGCCATCCTCATCCCGCCAGGCCATATCGCCGGTACAATAGATTCCATCGTGCCAGACCCGCCGGGTCATCTTCTGATCCCGGTGATAACCGCCGAACATGCCGACGGGGAGTATTCTGTCCGTTCTGATGATTATCTGCCCTTCCTCTCCCACCTCACATGATTTCATCTCATCATTGACAATATCGATGTCGTACAAAGGAGATGGCTTGCCCATGGAACCGGGCTTCGGTTCCATCCAGGGATAGGTTGCAATGGCAAGGGTGCATTCCGTCTGACCATACCCTTCCTTCAGGCTGATACCGGTTTTCTTCAGAAACTGGGCATAAACCTCCGGATTGAGCGGTTCTCCGGCAATGACACAGTATTGCAGCCGCGACAGGTCAAGTCCCGAGAAGTCTTCCTTGATCAGAAACCGATAAATGGTGGGTGGCGCGCAGAAAGTGGTTATCCCGTAGCGGGCGATAACCTCAAGCAGGTTTTGCGGAATGAACTTTTCGTAATCATAGACGAAAACTATTCCCTTGCTCAGCCACTGACCATAGATTTTTCCCCAGACGGCCTTGGCCCATCCCGTGTCGGCAATGGTAAGGTGAATGCCGCCATCCTGCACACACTGCCAGTACTTTGCGGTAAGGATATGCCCGAGGGGATAAACGAAGTCGTGACGGACCATCTTCGGCATGCCGGTTGTCCCGGAGGTAAAGTACAGCAGTGAAACATCGTCGTTTTTCGCGGCACGTTCCCCCTCGGGCCGGGCAAAGCACCCGGAGGCCTTTTCCAACTCGGTGGAAAAGTTATACCAGCCGTCACGGTCCAGACCAAGAACAGCCTTCATCGCCAAGGTCGGAGATGCATCTTCCGCCTCTTCAATGTGACTGATGACCTCCGCATCATTGACAGTCACAACCATCTTGATATCTGCGGCATTATTCCGGTAGACGATATCCTTGGTGGTCAGAAGATGGGTTGCCGGGATGCAAATCGCGCCCAATTTGTGCAGCCCGAGCAGGCAGAACCAGAATTCGTAACGCCTCTTCAGGATCAGCATGACCGGGTCGCCCTTGCCGATGCCGACAGACTGAAAAAATTCGGCGGCCTTGTCGCTGAATTTTTTCAGCTGCCCGAAGGTGAAGACCGCCTCGTTACCTCTGTCGTCACACCAGATCAACGCAATCCGGTCCGGCTCGCTCCGCGCAATCTCATCAGCCACATCATAGGCGAAGTTGAATGACTCCGGGATGGATATCGAGAAGTTTTCCACAAAGTCCTGGTAGGACTCGAACTGGGTTCGGGGAAGATACGAGTCTAACATCGTGCGGCACCTCATTGTACGCCAGGGAACCCCGGCTGCACACTATCCTGCTCTACCGGCAGGAACGCATAAAATGCTCCCGATCAGGGGGAAACGCTGTTGCACCGATCAGTATCTCAAAACAGGCGGAGCCGTTTTTCCTGCCATCCTCTTGACAGGTCGCTGTCCGGAAAGGCACTGAAAGTGAAACGGCGCGGGTCGGTCTTTCTCAGAAAATAATTGCCAGGAACTTTGCCGTCCTGTTATCCAACGCCTGCATTCCGTGACGATAACTCGCATCGAAATACAGGGAATCGCCTCGATTGAGGATAAGTTCATGTTTGTCGATAAGGATTTTCACCGTTCCTTCCAGGACATAATTAAACTCCTGGCCGGAATGGCTATTGAAAGTAACGGGGGAGCCCGGAGGCTGCGGCTCAACAGTCACCAGAAAGGGTTCTGCCTTCTTGTGTATGAAGTTATAGGCCAGCTGTTGGTATTTATACTGCTGTCTCCGGTCGATGCTGACCCCTTTGCCGCTTCTGACCAGTGAGTACATGTGAAGGCGTGGACTTTCACCGGTCAGCAGGTCAGTAAGTTCAACAGAGAACCGGTGGGCAACCTTGAACAGGAAACTTACCGGAATATCCACCTCACCGCTCTCATATTCCTGATACGTCTCTCGGGAAACGGCGAACTCATGTGCCAGCGTTTCCAGAGAAACACCCCCTATCTCCCGCAACTCCTTCATACGCATGGCGACATTTCTGATGTTTTCCGTCATCGCGCCACCTCCTTGCGTTCTTGCTGATCCTCCGGCAATCTCCGAACCAAAACTACTCGCCGGTTTACTAGTAGCACTTTACCGTAAAAATGCAATCACTAATTGATGGTAACACCTGCGGTAAACAGGGGCGCGCAGAAGCATCATACAGGTCACTCAGAAACATGCGGGGACATCACCTGGCGACCAGAAACATGTCACTTTCGCAGACTCTTTTCACTTCACAGGCAACGCCCGCCACAAGCATAACGTCTTTCGCAGCAGCTGAAAGCATATCTTTCATTAACGATAAAACACCGGTTTATCTCTTCCCCATGAAATCATGGTAAAAAATAGAAGTCAAATGATTATTTCTCACCACTCCGATACTATTTTCCTTATTCATTCCGAGCAAAAAGTAGTATACATACACAGGATTCATGCAAGTGAAACATCGCACCCCAAGAGTGATTCACCAGAAAACTCTCTGCTGTGACACGTTCCCCCGGCAGTGAACAGAAAACAGGCCAAGGAGCAAGGCACCATGACCTCCAGTGCCATCGAATTACGCCGCTCCACGCCTTTCCTCCCGCTTGCACAGCAGTCCCTGAATCAGGATCAACCATTTCCCGTGGGGGTTTACATGCAAAGAAAAGAATACCTCATGGAAGATGAAGATGAAACTCTTCGACTGGAACGGAAGACGGACAGGGAAACCCTGCAGCGACAAGCCCAGTGGGCCGGAATCAGGCCGGGCATGAGGGTAGCCGATATTGGCTGTGGCTCGGGAATTACAAGTTCTTTCCTGCATGACCTCGTACAGCCGGGCGGATCGGTGGTCGGTTTCGATTTCTCAGAAAAGAGAATAACTCACGCGCGTGAGCACTATGCACAGGAAAAAATAGAATTTCACTGCCGAGACATGCTTGATCCGCTGGATGATGTGGGAATGTTTGATTTCGTCTGGGTCCGTTTCGTACTGGAATATTTTCTTGCCGGCAGTTTTGATGTTGTAAAAAATATCTCTACGATCGTAAAACCCGGGGGAATTCTCTGTCTGATCGATCTGGATTACAACTGTCTCAGTCATTACGGTGTTCCGGTGAGACTGGAAAGAGCGCTGTTTGAGATCATGCATCAACTTCAGGAAAAGGCTGATTTTGACCCCTATGCGGGAAGAAAGCTCTATTCCTATCTCTATGATCTTGACTACGAGGATCTTGATGTCACGATTTCAGGTCACCATGTACTTTTCGGAGAACTGCGGGAAGCTGATTCGTTCAATTGGATGAAGAAGGTGGAAATCGCCCCGCGAAGGATTGGCTATGCCTTCCCCGAATATGGGGGAGGACACGAGGAGTTTATCGAGGAGTTCCGCAGATTCTTCACTGATCCGCGCCGGTTCACCTATTCGCCGATTATATCCTGCCGGGGGCGCAAAACAAAACAGTGCTGATCAGCCGCGACAGCGACCCGGGCACGTCCAACAAATGCAGTGCTGCGTAGCAATAATCAAAAAGCCGCGCTAGCGTAGGTTGCTTGTTCACCGACAAATGACGAAAGCACATCATCTCGCTGCACAATATCCAAAAACTCCACTCCGACCCCAATCGGGAAAAGCGGCTTCGACCGCTCCCGCCCATTGTTCACCCACGCAACACGCCCCTTAGCCTGAATAGTGACCGAGCAATTGTTCGGAAGAGTAAAGGTAAGCTCGATCGGACTACCTTCCTCGAATTCATCATCAACTGCCACATACATCCCCTTCAAGCTGATGTCCGTGCTGGTTCCCGATACGGTTCTTCCATTGACCCGGAAAGAAACGGATGTCCGACAGGGCACTCTCCTGTATCGAGGTTCTCGGACTTGTTTCTGGGCGTTGAGTTCCTCAAGAAGCTGGGTATCCTTTTCCAGGTACTGGATAAATGCTTTTACCACTTTTTTCTCAAAATGAGCGCCACTTCTCTCCTCCAACAGTCTGATGGCCTGAGAAAGGGGCATCGGGCCTCGATAGTGGCGTTTCGCCGTGATCGCTTCGAAAAAATCGGCAACCGCTATGATCTTCGCGCCAAAGGGGATTTCGCTTCCTCTGAGACCACGCGGATAGCCTGACCCATCAATTTTTTCATGGTGACTGCCGGCGACCTCCGGAACCTGCAGGTATATCCCTTCGAAATTGATCTGCTCCAGAATCTCCCTGGTTTTTTCCGCATGGGACTTTACCTGGGTGTACTCCTCAACGGTCAGCCTGCCCTCTTTTTTCAGGATTGCGTCAGCAATACCGATTTTACCGTAATCATGCAGCAGTGAGGCAACCCGGATCATCTCGGTGTAGTCCTTGGAAAGCCCCAGTTCCTGGCAGATGCCGAGTGCATACTTGGTAACCTTTTCCGCATGGCCTGCCGTCAGATTGTCACGGGCATCAATACTTGCCGCCAGCACCTGCAAAGTCGAACTGAACTGATGTTCACGGGTTTCATTGAGCATTGCATTACGGATGCTGATACCGATTACCGTGGCAGTCCCCATCAGAAGACTCATATTGCTCTGGATCAGCGGTTTTTTCGTGACAACATTGTCAACGGCGAGGATTCCGACCGACTCGCCGTCACAGACTATCGGGCAGACAATGAAAGACTGGGCTCCAAGCATTTTTGCAAACGTCAGGCTGTGTGAGGAAAGGTTGGTCTTGATGTCATCAAAATCATTTATCAGAAAAGGTTTCTGCTCCCGGAAGGAAATTACGAAAATCCCCTTTGACTCGGGACGGTCAAGATGAAAGGAGGTTTTCTGCAAAAGGTTTTCCTGTTCAACGGAATATCCGAACCCGGCAGTAAAGACGAGACGTGTCTTTTCCGTGTCGGCAAGAAGGATCATTCCACGGTCATAGTCGAGCCTTTTCTGCAGCACAACAAAGACATTCCGCAGAATAGAGTCGACATCGGTCTGCTTGCTGATCGCTTGACCAACCTCGTTCGTAAGCAGTGCATTGGTGTAATTAAGGTTAATTTGCTCAAGCAGTTTGTCAGTTGACTCTCTCAGGTTTTCAATACCGGTCTTGAGTTCCTTTTTCTCCAGACTAGCCGCAACCAGGCACGCAAGCAGGATAAATGACACGAACGTCGGAACAACGGCAAACAGGGCAATCCAGCCATTCAGAAAGAAGGTCGTCGCGGAAAGAGCAAGCAGCAGAAGAGCTCCGTAGTTCCGGATCTTTTTCCAATAGATGGAAGGCGTTTTTTCCCACGAGATTATATACCGGCAAGCGCTGCCATCGCGGAAGAGGCATTCCGGATGTTCGACATGAAGAAGTTTATTGTTGAAAACGCTGGCAATTGCTTCCAGAAAGCCGATCCGGTTTTCACACTGAAAAGATTTCTCACAGATACCGGTTTCAGGGGTTACGATAATTTCTACTTTGTTGGACGCCAAGCGCCGGCACTCATATTTCGATGACCGGGTGAAGTTCTGCGTGGTCTTGCCGATTAATTCGTACGCTTTTGCCGGACTGCCAAGCCCGAGAACATACTGCCGCATGACCCCGATGGAGTCGGGTGCCGCAGCAAAGCGCCCTGCTTCACGGGCAATCTGTTCGTTTCCGGTTACTTTTACCAGCCGTTCATAAAAGAGATCGACCTGCTCCTGATTAAACCAGTGCCCCTGATCCGCGACTTCATACGGCTCCATCTTCGCAGATCTCAGCAGATCCCCGATATTGACATAACTGTACTTTTTCTTGATGAGCCTGATATAGGTGTCGATAATTCTGCTATTGTACAAAGGTGGTTTAAAAGGGTCAGTTCGCATGAATCACCGTGTGTGAATAGTATTGAGACGCACCTTCAAAAAACCCGATTTACCGTCAATGATGCACCATTCTGTCAACGTATCGGAAGTAGCTGTCGGTATACTGCATATTCAATATCCAGAGATTATAGATTTTATCATATTCAATCTGGTTATTATCTGCATAGGAAACAGGATAGACAAGTATCGGGATATACTCACTATCGTAGTACTTTGACAGTAGTGAATATATCATAAAGAGTGTTCCTCTCGGAAAATCATCAGGGTCGACAATTATCGTATGAATGCAGTTGGTCAGATCCGACATATTCAAACCGATGTCTGATATGTTAACAAGGAAAACAGCTTTCAGGTTCCCATCCTTTTTCAAGGAAAATAGATGTTTTTCCTTCCTGAAACCTATCTTGTCGTATTCTTTCTTGATTTCATCGGTGTCAAACATCTCCGGTTCCAGATCCATCGCATTGACAAGGAGCCCCCCCGACACATGGCGGTAGAAATTGTCCAACTCCACCAGGTCCTCTGCCTGGGTTTTGGTGAGAGACCAGGGGCCTGAAAGGTCCCAGCTTTCTATCGTACTCTTTCGATAATGAAGATAAGCGAAAGAGTCGACGGAACAGCCTTTTCTGTCGTTTATCTGCTCGGCAATGCGACCAAAAACCCTTTTGGGAAACCTGTTTTCGGACCGGTAGTAACAGGCGACGAAGTTCATCCTGGTTGACGTGAGGCAATTGGAGTCATTGATGGATCGGCCAACCTGCTCGAGCACGGACAAACCCGCCCTTTTATGGACAGCGTTGTTCGCGGCATGGTGATGAACCAGCCAGGTATTTTCATAGAAGCGGACCATCGCCACATGGCCGTAAATCATGCCGTCTTTCTGATAGACGAAATGCCGGGCAATATGGAAATTGCTGCTATAGAGTCTTTCATAGGTTTTCTTGAAGTTCTCTTTGTTTGCCTGGATAAAGGAGTATTTCTCCGGATAGAGAAAACCGGTCTGAAAGAACAACTCCCATAAGGACTCCATGTCGACCTTGTTACAAATATAGGAATCCTGATCCGTCACCTGGTTAAGGAGTGCCAGAAGCCTCACATGTTCCTGAATGTCCATATCAAGGATGGCCAGACCGCACTTTACCGTGCGTCTATCCTCACTCTCCTGGCTGACAGTTCGATACACGACCTGGGCCTTGCATCGGACCGAAAAGATCGTGGCCAAATCAATATTCACTTCGGGAAGCACTCTTCCCGGCAGGAGGACGGAATTTTCCTCCTGTTCTTCAACGGAAAAGCCCGAACCCGACAGGTCGACCACCTTCAGGTTGACTTTTTTCCCGGTAAGCGGATCGCTGAAAACCACGTTTGGTGAGGGAACGAGTTTATGGCGCGAACTCCTGAACTCTTTTGGTTTGAACCTGCGGATCTGCGAATGAAGTGGCCTCAGGACAAGCGATCGCGATTTCTGGCCGCAGTCCTGCTTGATGATCTCACAGTCACCGGAATAGAGCATCTCCTCCTGTTTGGTGAAAACGATATGAACGGTCGATTCTGAATTAAGCCACTGAAATGGCTGGTCAGGAAGGCTTGACAAGGTAACGCGAAAGGAAAGGGGGCTGAAATCCGCCAATGTTCCGCGAAAGAACGCACCATTTTGAAGAAGTTGGACGCTGATATCGTGACAAGGATGGCGTGTTACCTGGCGGGAGTCGATTTCCAGGCAGGTTTCCGGGAGACGGAGGATTATTCTTTCATCAGAAAGGCTTACCGAAACTGCCTCGACAAGGAGTGATTGATGCGTATCCGGAAGGATGAAATTGACATATCGATAATTCTTCAGGACCTGTTCAAGTCCCGGCGCTTTGACCCATAGGCATTCAAGGGTGTCGCCAAGGCAGGGAAGAGGCTTCGCCCGAAGAGAAACAGGGGACCCGTACTTGGTATGAGCGAGGTTGACAAGAAGCTCACTGTCGGTGAAGTTGAGAAAATTAAGCCGGTTGATGAGGGTTTTTTTGGCGATTTCACGTCTATTTTCCGTAGGCATGAAAGAAGCGGTCCGACTCTCGGAGTGCAGACTCGGTGCGTCAGGTTCTTTTCCCTTGCCGTTGGCATCTGTCACTGCATGCACTCCCGTCACCTTCTGCTCTCAACAGGCAGAAGAACCGGCTGTTCCAAAAAATTCCCTCTAGGAGTCTGTCGGGCTTAGGAAATCGAAGCGAAAATTCGACTGGTCGAGGACAGATTTTGTCGATTTTGCAGGGCAATAGTTGTTCTATTGCCCCAAAAAGCGGCAAAATATGGACCGTCCAGACGGATTTGCAGCAGATTTACCCTAAGTCCGACAGACTCCTTGAGGGACACTCAACAGGCAGATCTGAATAGGACAGCGAAACTAATTGTCGATTTTTTCATTAGTTTTCAGACTTTAACCTTATGTACCACAAAACATCCCCTTGTTCAAGTACCGAAAACTAAAGAATTTTGCGATGTATCCCTCTTTCCGGAAACTTGATTGAAACGACACGGAAACGTTATCGTTTCAGGGAAGGCAGCTTGTTTGCCTTCCCATAAAAAAAAGAGCGGTGATCCGCTCTTTTTTAGTGCCATTATCGTACCGCAACACTACTTCCGGGCTGCTTTCGCGGCCACCTGCATCCTGATGAGAGCCCGTTGCAGTGCGGCTTCATAGACAATCAGATCCTTGGCTTCCTGCGTAAGCCCCTTCAGGGCTTCCTCGGCCCGCCCGAGTGCTGCCCGTGCCCTCTCGAGATCTATTTCGTCGGCACGTTCCGCAGTCTCCACAAGAATCGTCACCGTATCGTTCACGACTTCGAAATAGCCCCAGTTCAGGGCAAGGTGAAAAACTTCGTTATCTTTGGTATAGGTAAGTTCCCCAATCTTCAGCGAGGTCAGAAATGATGCATGCCCCGGCAAGACGGCAAACTCCCCCAGAGAGCCGGATGCCGTAATCATATCCACCTGTTCGGAGAGAACTTTTTTATAGGGGGTGATCAGTTCAAGCTGTAATTTTTCGGCCATCGGAAAAATCCTTTTTTTGTCTGCTACGCGGAAAACTTCTTCGCCTTCTCCAACACCTCTTCAATCGTGCCCACCATATAGAAAGCCTGCTCCGGTATGGCATCGTGCTTCCCGGCAACAATCTCCTGAAAGCCCTTGATGGTGTCCTTCAGTTCCACATACTTGCCGGGGGTTCCGGTAAAGGACTCTGCAACATGGAAAGGCTGCGAGAGAAAGCGCTGGATTTTGCGTGCTCGCGCCACAACCTGCTTGTCCTCTTCGGAAAGTTCATCCATACCGAGAATTGCAATAATGTCCTGAAGATCCTTATACCGCTGGAGAACATATTGTACATTGCGGGCAATAGCATAGTGTTCTTCGCCGATGACCTGCGGATCAAGAATTCGCGAGGTGGAATCGAGGGGGTCAACGGCCGGATAGATCCCCAGTTCGGCAATCTGACGGGAAAGTACGGTCGTCGCATCAAGGTGAGCGAAAGCCGTTGCCGGAGCAGGGTCTGTCAGGTCGTCCGCAGGAACGTAAATGGCCTGGACCGAGGTAATGGAGCCCTTATCGGTTGAGGTAATCCGTTCCTGGAGTTCGCCCATCTCCGTTGCCAGGGTCGGCTGGTAACCAACCGCGGAAGGAATGCGTCCGAGAAGTGCGGAAACCTCTGAACCGGCCTGAGTAAAACGAAAGATGTTGTCGATGAAAAGAAGAACGTTCTGCTCTTCCTCATCCCGGAAGTACTCGGCCACTGACAGAGCGGAGAGGGCAACCCTGGCACGAGCGCCTGGAGGCTCGTTCATCTGGCCATAGACGAGCGTGGCTTTATCGAGAACTCCCGACTCTTTCATTTCGTTCCAGAGGTCATTCCCTTCACGGGTGCGCTCGCCGACGCCGGCAAATACTGAGAACCCGCCATGCTGTTTGGCAATATTATTGATCAGTTCCATGATAATAACAGTCTTGCCGACGCCTGCGCCGCCGAACAGGCCGATCTTTCCCCCGCGGGCATACGGTGCCAGAAGATCAACGACCTTGATGCCGGTCGTGAAAGCCTCAACCTTGGTGGACTGTTGAAGGAAGGTCGGTGCCTCCCGGTGAATTTCATATTCTTTTTCCGCACCGATCGGTCCCTTCTCGTCGACCGGCTCACCGATAATATTGAGAATACGGCCCAGGGTTTTACGGCCGACCGGCACCGTGATCTGCTTGCCGGTATCCAGCACCTGCTGGCCGCGAACCAAACCGTCCGTTGAATCCATGGAAATGGTGCGGACGGTGTTCTCACCTACATGTTGCGCAACCTCCAGCACCAGATTATTTTCCCGATCATCGATAGCCGGATTCGTCACGCGGAGCGCATTATAAATTGCCGGGAGCTTGCCAGGCTCAAACTGCACGTCCACTACCGCACCGATGACCTGCGAAATTTTTCCAAAATTCTGACTCATCTGGTCTCATCCTCCTAAGGCCCATTCTGCGGGCCGGTATCTATGATAGGGCATATCCTGTTGATCGTTTACCCATTGATCGATTCCGCCCCGGAGATGATCTCCATCAGCTCCGTGGTAATGACTGCCTGCCGCGCCCGGTTATACTGCAGGGTCAGTTTCGCAATCATCTCCGATGCGTTTTTCGAGGCACTGTCCATTGCCGTCATTCGGGCACCATGTTCGGAAGCAATTGATTCGAGCATGGCATGGAACAGCTGCACTTCAATATTCTTGGGAAAGAGCTCCGCGAGCAGTTCCTCTTTCGACGGCTCATAGATCGCTTCCGGAGGAAACTCCTCGTCAGGTCCCTGAGGAGGCTCGATCGGCAGCAGCAGTTTCAGGGTGATGTCCTGTGACATGACACTCTTGAACGCATTGTAAAGCAGGTAGACGACATCATAATCATCCGCCAGGTAGCCTGCGATCAGTTCCTGACCGATCAGGGAGGCTTCCTGATAGCTCACGGTAGACAGTATGTTCGAATAGTTTTTCCGAATGGAGGCCCTTTTTCGCAGGAACTCATAGCCCTTCCTGCCAATTGTGAGGAGGCTTATCTCCGTATAGCGGGAAGAGTTTTCGCGGATAAACGCCTCGGCGGCCTTGCAGATATTGGCGTTGAAGCCACCGCACAGCCCTCTGTCTGAACTGACGACAATCAGCAGGGCCTTCTCCGATTTTTCCTTGCGGGCAAGGGGATGATCAGTAGCGCCGCCACTGCTGCTGAGCCGTACCAGGACCTCTTCGAGTTTCTCCGCATACGGCCGGGCCGCCAGCACCTTGTCCTGTGCCCGGCGGAGTTTTGCGGCAGAAACCATTTTCATGGCCTTTGTTATCTGCCGGGTGTTCTTGACCGAAGTGATCCTTTTGCGAATACTTTTCAAGTTTGCCATGGGGCGATACCGTCCTTGTTAGACTGTGAATTCTTTCTTGAATTCATCGAGGGCGGAGATGATCTTGCCCCGCAACTGGTCATCAATGGCCTTCTTCTCACGAATTTCGCGGAGGATATCCGCTTTACGAATATCGAAGAAGGTGTAGAGTTCCGTCTCATAACGGGAAAGAACGGAAACCGGGTAATCATCCACATAGCCATTGTTGGCGGAAAATATAATGAGAACCTGTTTTTCAGAGGGAATCGGACGATACTGGGGTTGTTTCAGCATTTCCACCAGGCGCTCGCCTCGTGCAAGCTGCATCTGGGTAGCCTTGTCCAGATCGGAGCCGAACTGGGCAAATGCCGCCATTTCTCGATACTGGGCCAAGCTGAGTCGCAGCGTCCCGGCAACCTGCTTCATGGCCTTGATCTGGGCAGCACCGCCAACACGCGATACGGAGAGGCCAACGTTGATGGCCGGACGCACACCGGAATAGAACAGGTCGCTCTCGAGATAGATCTGGCCATCGGTTATGGAAATAACATTGGTGGGGATATAGGCGGAAACATCACCCGCCTGGGTCTCGATGATCGGGAGTGCGGTCAGTGAACCGGCACCGTATTCGTCAGACAGCTTCGCGGCCCGTTCCAGAAGACGGCTGTGAAGATAGAAGACGTCACCGGGATACGCTTCGCGTCCGGGGGGACGGCGAAGGAGCAATGAAAGTTGCCGATAGGCAACGGCCTGCTTGGAAAGATCATCGTAGATGATAAGTGCATGGCGCCCGGTGTCGCGAAAGAATTCACCCATGGTGACGCCGGCATACGGAGCAATAAACTGCAGGGGTGCCGGTTCGGAAGCGGATGCTGAAACGACGATGGTATAGTCCATGGCCCCGTTATCGCGCAGCCGGTTCACCACCTGGGCAACCGTTGACCGCTTCTGTCCAATGGCCACATAAATACAGATAACATCGCCGCCCTTCTGGTTGAGGATGGTATCAATGGCAATTGCGGTCTTACCGGTCTGACGGTCACCAATAATCAGTTCGCGCTGACCACGACCGATCGGAACCATCGCATCCACCGCCTTGAGGCCGGTTTGCAGCGGCTCATGGACCGATTTGCGCTTAACAATGCCGGGGGCTTTTACCTCCACCATCCGGTAATCGTCTGTCTCGATCGGTCCGTTCCCGTCAATAGGCTGACCGAGTGCGTTCACCACCCGGCCGATGAGGGCCTCTCCAACCGGGACCTCCACAATCCTTCCGGTTCGCTTGACGATCGCCCCTTCCTTGATGTTCAGATTATCCTCACCAAGAATAGCGGCCCCGACATTTCCCTCTTCGAGATTG
>Ga0351906_1028_pt1 | contig 45683 bp, 44 predicted proteins | sample BONcelHT113001E5_FD_206866 | JGI IMG/M metagenome (GOLD analysis project Ga0351906, IMG submission 206866) | Enriched cells from coal bed in the Powder River Basin, Montana, United States - BONCAT cells T11 rep1 HSBNCT.T11.300.1.E5 ... | reverse complement strand
TTTCCTTTAAATTTTCTTGTAGAAGGAAGAGCGATTTAATAAAATGAGTTTTCTTGAAATAGGGTTCACCCTTTGGATTAGCTTCATGTAATAAAGCTTCAACCGAAAATTTCAGGTATGGATTTTGGACCAAAGTAAATCTTCCCTCTTCTTACAATATACTTATGTATTTACCTATGTAAAGAGTGATGCTTTTGCATAATTATACTTAAGAAATAATCAAAAACTAACTCATTAATTATTATCTCTAAAATGTCAAGTTCGAAAGGCACGCATCCAGAGTTATATCGATTGATCTTTATATAAAGAAGAACAATATATTGGCTGTGCTAAATCACGCTCAGACAACGATATTGAAACCCTCAGTAAGGCCATAGAAACCCATATTGCCTTAATTGTACAGTTATTTGAATTTGCGTCCCTGCAAAACTGCTTTTCTACAAAAACCCACAATAGATGGGCAACCGCTTTGGAGTATGTTAAAGGCCTTTTAGTCAACCCATCACGATGTCATTTATCAGCAATTTCGGACAATTGCAGCACGATAAATAACCAATCCTTCAGTCATTTTCTCTCTCAGTCTCCTTGGGATCACCGACTACTCACAGATTGGATCATCGCGAATGGATGGCGGCTTATTGGGAAGAACGGTGCATTGGTCATTGATGAGTGTGGGAATCCAAAGGCCGGAAATTGCTCCGTTGGCGTTAGCCGCCAATATTGTGGGAATATTGGTAAGGTTGAGAACAGTCAGGTTGGGGTCTTTATGGCCTATGTCAAGAATGGCTTTCGGTTGTTACTTGACTTCCGCCTCTATCTTCCCGAAAACTGGACAGAAGACCGGAGCCGCTGTGATTCTGCTGCCATTCCACTAGAATTTCAACGGTTTAGAACCAAAGCCGAGTTGGCATATGATTTGATCTGTCAGGCGATTGAAGCAAAGATCAAGTTTTCTTTTGTGGCGATGGATGGTTTTTATGGAAAACACCCTTGGTTACTCACCCGCATTGAGAAGAAAGGAATTACGTACGTAGCCGATATTGGTTGTAAAGATCGCGTTATTATCGAAAAACCGGAGTATGGCATTCCTCCTAAAAAGAGTCTATTTGGCAGAAATCCATCTATAATTAGAGTCCTAAACACGATTCCCGTTAGTGTGGATGAGATTGAGAAAACCATAGCTCGATGGAGGATAATACGGATCAGGGAGTCGACAGAGGGATTTCTTGAAGTAAAATTTACTGCCCTCAGGGTTTGGAGGATTGACAAAGATGTTAATGAACCAATCCCCGTTTGGCTTCTAATTCGTAAAGATCTCGATGATTCGAATGTGAAATATTCATTATGCAACGCTTCTCCTATCCAGACATGGAGTAAACTAGCAAGAATGCAGAGTGAGAGGTACTGGATTGAACGGTCATTTCAGGATGCAATTGATCTAGCTGGCATGGCAGATTATCAGGTGCGAAATTGGGATGCCTGGCATCATCACATGGCCTTGGTATTATTGGCAATGCTGTGGGTAACAAAAGAACAGAAGCATTTTTTAGGCGTAAAGAGGAGAATAACCCTCCAAGATGTTGCGAAAATAATTCAGACCCTGATTCCATTAAAACCTAAAACTCCTTTGAGCATTGCAAAAATAATCATCAGAAATCATAGGAATCGCAAAGACTCACGGAGGTGTAAAATGAAGAAAAAGAAAGGACCGCTCGTCTGCTAGTACATAGAAGCCAGGTGTGTGTGCTAATCTATCAACAATAGCTCCCGGCTTCGTAATATTTTCTATTTTTCTACCCATTTAGCATTTATGATTCACAAATTATTTGCGAGGTAGAGAATTCAGCCGAAAAAATGTCATCAAATTGACAGTACACGCTCCATTCATCCCTTTCACTCCAAAACCCCCCCAAGGTCACGTTTGAACTTGACATTTTAGAGTTATAGTAGATTAAGAAAATGTTTCTTCTATCTATAGAAAAACGGGGAGATTTATCGTATCATCATAATTGATCTCAATATAGGATTCTACAGGTTCAATCTACCGTCACCTGAATGTATTTTAGTAATTAATGAATAGATGTCTGCAAATACATAGATTTGTTTGAAATTACCAATCAGGCGTTAATTGCTCTCTGTTTCTGATCCCTTTAAATCTTTTTTTACCCTCCCCCCAAATTCTTTTATACCGGGTTATCCGGGTGGAGGAAAAATGGCAGACTTTACACCAAAGAGTACCGTGAAGTCGGCGGTACGAGAGCTGAGCGCTCCTATCGCTGATTACGCAACCTTCGATGCAATTATCACTGAGATCATTGAGAATAACCCGTGGGGATGTACTCCGTACAGCTCAAACGGTGCAACAATTCAGGGAGTTGTTCGGGGTACTGAACGGTACACGGCAACGATCACGTATGAGAACAATGAAGCAAAGACTGTCGGGACTATTCCGGTTCGCGGTCCGAGTATGGCAGCCGTAAACAATGCGGTCACCAAGATCCTTGCCGATACAACCATCACCTCAGGGTTTGGTTCAGGAGTTTCCGGTTCCCGTGATTCCTCAGCTGATACGTACAGCTGCACTATTAAGGCACATGCCAGTAATGGGGAACTGTACAACGTGACCTTCAAGCGTGATTCAGTCGCTCTGTCCAGCTACGAAGCGGATTCGATTCGCACGACCCTTGAGTCCTGGGCTGATACTGTAGCCATTCTCGCTTAAACTCCTTTTCTTTTCCAACCGAGGCAGGAAAATGAATAAGGGGTATATGTTCTCCGGGTTTGTGTTCCTGGTTCTTGCCGGTTTTGTTGGTGCCGATTTTATCAGTACTTCCATTTCTACGGATGGAACAATGATTCTGGCGAGCTCCGGGCACAATGAAAATGGATCGTTCGCTTCTCGGGTTATGACTGCGGATTCTTCTGATGTATCCCGGTCCATCTCTGGAAGTGAAATACTTGAGACGGGAATTTCTGTAAAAGGATCCGGTCCTATCCTGGTGTCTGATTATGCTTCTCATGTGCAGCGGGGAATGGTTGATCCTGCTGCCTGTGTGTTCCTGCTTGATGATCGCTTGCAGGCAACAGGACATTCAGACCTTTACACTTCCGGAATTTTAAGCCAGGGGAGGTATGCACTTTCCCGAACGATTGATTCCGGGTTGTCTGGGGGGACTGAGGTAAACGGATCTGGTATGATGAGCCTGGGGACTCAGGTAGTTGGGAACACCTCTCTGAGGTCTTCCGGGTTTGTTGCCGGAAATATGAGTATCAATGATTTCGTGAAGTATGGGGGGAAGATATGACCTGGGGTATTCCAATTCTGGAAATTCTCACCGGTTTTTTCGGTGGGCTTTCTGTGATCAATGCGATAGCTGCTCTTCTGGTTTATCGGCAGTATCTTCAGTTAGCTGCTTCTTCTATGGAGTATGCAGCGATGGTTATTGAGTCTCTGGAAGAACATGAAGATGGATCGATCACGGTTGATCCGCTTGCTCTTGCCGGGACTTCGATGGATCATATCAGTCAGTTATCCGGGCTTCTGAAGTGGATTCGGTTCTGATAATTGATGTTAAAAACCATGAGGATAGATATTGTTGTGCCGGATGGATTCACCGGCCTTTCTGGGGAGATCGTAAAAGATGGGTGGGTTCACAGCCCCCTTTCTTTATCTGGATATTGTGTTTCGGCAATATCCCAAAACACACCAGCTTGATCCATAGTTCCTGAGTTCCGTTTTCTGTATGTGTTCGTGGTTGACACCGTACAAGCTTCGTGAGAGATACAGAACCCCTCAATCAATCTCTCTTCCCCCTTGTTTTGTTACGTACATTGATTTGTTCAAAATTTATAATTGACGAGAATGTTGTAATTTCTATTTGAAGTATGATGATAAGCAAATATGGCTATCATACCTAAACTACGGACATTTATGCATTACATATCTCAATATGTCGTAGAATAACTCTTTTTCTAAAATTGAACTGAAATTTCAAAAATTAATGTAGTGCACACTGAACAATCCTTGATCTTACCAAATTTTACTCACTTTACTATATTATGACTAAATTAATAATATTTTTGGATCCCTTCCGTCAGTAGCATACCCTATATCCTTAATTCAGGTCAATAATAACTTAAATCATCCATTCTTGTTTTGTTTTGCGTTCTTTCCTTTTCTTTTTTGATATTATCTCGATGTAATTTCATATTATATAAACAATCAATGTAAATATCAAGATATTCAGGTTTTTCAGGTTTATTTGTTATATTAATCATTTGATGATACACATTGTCATTACTTGAAAATTCTATTAACTGTTGAAGTGATAGCATTATTTTTTGAATATTATCGGAAGATATATTTTTAAAAGCTAAATATATGTAATAATTTTCGCGAATATTAGCAATATTAACAAAAAATAATAGTAATATCAAATTAGTTGACCTGCTTAAAATTTTATTATTAGAATCAACAAAACTTATAATTATTGCTGTAAAGAATTGAATAATTTTTGGAATTATATATGTGATTACAATTAAAATACTGATGATAAAAACGCTTAAAATTATATTTCTTGAGCCTAAATCCTTTCCAGAAAAAAATTGAATAAGAATATAGGCAAGAAAAACTCCTAAAATTAAAAGGCGAAAAATATATACAACTTTTCCCATTTTTGTTTTAATCTCTTTTATCGTATGATGGAAATAAAATGGCCCAACCATAATCGTATATATAATTAATGAAACAATCCCCGAAAAAAATTCAGGACAACCTTCCGGGCCCATTTATTCACTATCCATCATTTCGTCCACATTTTTTTTAAGATCTAATGGAGATATATGCCCTTTTTTTAGATACCTCACTTTTAATGGAGATTTGATAAATTGTGAAACGATTTCTGGTTCAGTAACTACAGATAATACAATAATTTTCATATCTGAATTACTATGTTCTAGATTTTTCAATAATTTTAACCCATAATATGTCCGATTAATTTGAATTATCTCTTCTATAGATGAATATTCTTTAATACCTGATGGAATTATAACGTCTAATATTATTAAGTCAAATGGTCCTAACTGGTCGATTATTTGAAGAGCAGAATTATAATTTTTTGCGATTACAATGTTATGACCACTCTTTTTTAATGGAGTAACCATTCCCATAAGATCTTCCACTTCATCTTCTATCCACAAAATTTTGTAAGACATATTTTATCACCAAGTTGTTCTGTATCTGATTATTCCATTTTGGTTTATTGTATATAATAAATTGTATCATAGATAAATAACCTTTCTATTTTATTTATAAAATTGGGTATTGGCTCTGGCAATAAATGATAATGGAAAACTACAACTTCAAGGATTATTGTTTGAGGTTTTATTACATTTCAGATTATTATTATAACGTATTGCAGAGATTCATATCCAGTTGTGATTAGGCCAATACCAAAATTGAGTAGATGATATATCTTTTATCTGTTTATCAGTTCAATCCAATTTCATCATATTTATCCTACCGGAGGTATCGTATTAAATGGATTAAAATCTATTTCAAAACTAATTATCCCATCTTTTGTTTCTACTTCTTTTAAATATTTATATAATATTAATTCTGTGGTGGTTAAATATGGACTTTTTAACTCAGATTCTCCCTTTTTAATACTTGTTATATTGACTTCGCCTTTATGCTGGTTTACAACAACATTTTTTACTATTGATAATCCTATTCCAGATCCCGTTCTTTCTCGATCTTTTGATAATATTCCCCTAACTCCTTCTTTATAAATATCTTTTAACTCCTTTTTGAGTATGCCTGTTCCATAATTTTCAATTCGAATATTAAATTTTTTGGTTTCGGTATTATAATTAATTAATATTTTTATATAACGAGAAATATTCTCCATAGATGAATAGGAATACTTAATAGCATTATGTATTACATTAAAAAAAATAATGTCGATATGGTCTTTGGATCCGTATAATGTATATATATCTGAGCCTTCGTATTTTTTCCCGTTTATAAGGGTTAATAATTTAAATTCTAATCCCTTTTTTATTTTTGCTTCTGATTTAAATATATCAATGTTTTCTGATATTACTTCCTTGATATTTATTAATTCTAATTTATGACTTTGTTGATTAAAGCTTCTTAACCCATAACTCAAAGTATATGCAATTTTTGTAAGTTTTCTACAAACTCTAATAATATCTTCCGGATCGTCCGTAGTTCCATCATTATACTCTTTCTTGTCTAAGTTCCCTACACTAGCGACGATTGAAGCAATAGGTAATGTAATATCATGAGATACACTAGTTATTTTTTGTCTTTCATTTATGTTTATCAAAATTGCATTTAAAATTTGATTTTGAAACCTACTCAATATTTCATTTTGAGAGATTGTGAAATTCTCTCTCTTCAGTATTTGTGTATTTTTATACGCAATAGTTAGTTCATCCAACCATCTATCAATTTTTTGATCAATGGTTAACGATTCATCATATAATGAATGTATGATTTCTTCGTATCTTCCAATTAATAATTTCTTAATCTCTGTTTTAAATTTTTCAAATCTGCGATCAGATTTTTCAGATTCATCAAAAATACGACTTTGGCCGGTGATTAAAAGTCCAATCCTTACATTTCTATTTACATCACCTTTATCGTTAGAAGAAAAATCAAGAATATCTGTTATTTTTCTCCCGGTTTCATGCATATTGTCTATAGGAATAATAATATCCCAGAGTCCTGCATGGCACATTTTGATTTGGTTTGGATTATCACATCTCTTATTATGATCAGCATCACAAAAATGAGGATCTAAGTCATGTAACATTTTACATACAGGAGAACAATATTTTTTCTCTAATTGCCAAATTATACCAATATGTTGAAGTTTATTAATAAATCCAATGGGCATATTTGTTTTTTCTGAATAATTATTCAAGATTGATGCTATAAGATATTCAAAGACAGTAGATGGATAACTCATATTGAACCAGTTTCCTACTCTGTTTTTAACATATTTAGTATTAGTCTTTCAGCCTCTATGGGTGACCGATTAGAACATTCATATTGGATCATTTCATCCCACATTGGTCAGTTATCCGGGTTGCTTAAGTGGATCCGGTTCTGATAATTGATGTTAAAAACAAGAAGGACAGGTATTGTTGTGCCGGATGGATACACCGGCTTTTCTGGGGAGATCGTAAAAGATAGGTGGGTTCACAGCCCCCTTTCTTTATTCGGATATTGTGTCTCGGCAATATCCCAAACACACCAGCTTGATCCATAGTTCCTAAGTTCTACTTTCTGTATGTGTTCGTGGTTGACACCATACATGCGTTGTGAGAGATGCAAACCCCCTCAATCAATCTCTCTTCCCCTTTGTTTTCTATTTACCATATAATATTCAAATTAAATCTCATTGCTACTATTTAGTTGCAATAATAATTGATTATACCAACTTTCGGTGGTAAACCAATGTTCTGTAATGGCTTGTTTTAGTAATTCTTCTGGTGTAATTTTTCGTATCTTACTAATTTCCTTAATAGCCTTATGTGGATCTAGATTTAGGATATTCTCTTTTCCTGATCCGGTAATATTAAAAAATTTTATTGCGAGATCAACAAGATTTTTCTCTAAACTATTACTGATAAAGAAAAATTTAAAAATAATTTTATTACGTTCATCATTCGGCGAGAGAAAGGCTATTAAATTATTTTCAGGCTCTGTATGGAAATTATAATTGAATGCTGGATTACGGGATTTCAAAATAGAAATAATTTCTTCTGTGTATGTTTGAGTAAGAGAATTTGCATCTCCTTTCCCATCATCATCTTTTAGAATTAAACAGGATTTGGAACCTTTTTCTTTCCCTAGAGTTTCACGAATGAAAGCTGGAATAAATTTTGGAATTAAATCTTTACCACCATCTGAAAAAATTATACAATCGAACTTATCCGAGTACCTTTGAGTAGACGAAACACTTTTTATTTTTGATATATTTTTATGTATTGGATATGCTGTTTTATCGAATTTAACTTCAAAAATAGTTTTTAGAAATCTACAATCATTTGGTCCTTCTCCAAAGTAGATTTTCAATTTAAACGCCCCTTAAGTCCAATCCGATTTCATCAATTAATTCTTTTGCTTGAATACCAGATAATATATCAAATTCTGGATTTGGGGTATCGATTTTTTTGTGTATTCTGACGATTAAAATGTCATCAAGATGGTCATCGCATTCTGAGGATTCAAGAATATTTTTTATGAATTCGTTACTATGTGTCGAAATGAAATATTGGTTATCTTGCCCTTTTTGTAATATTTCATCTTCCAAAATATTTAAAAACCCTGGATGTAGTGAGGATTCTGGTTCTTCTAATAAAATAATACCATCATCTAAAAGGGCATTTAACATAGACAGTAAAATTAAACCTCGAAATCCATCTCCCATAGATGACATTGGTAAAGGATGAGATTGATTCTCTAAGAAAATCATGTAATCTTTGTCAGTTTTTCTCATATCGACAAAGTATCCAATTTTCTCTTGAAGCAGAGATATGGCTCTTTTTATTCGATTCTCATTAATTAATCTATCATGCAGCTGATCAAATATTAATCGGTTTTGAAGGTTAAAGTTTGAAAGAAATGGAGTATTGAGAACCGGTTCACTCAATAAATCAATATTCGTCATATTGTAAAAATATGAGTTGAGTAGTCGCGATGAAACCATCCTTTCTGATTTTATTGAGGGATAAATGCTAGTATTTACGCTATGAAGTTTGTTTAAGTCTGTAAATCCTGTTATAAGAAGTTTAGAATATGTCTGAAACCTTTCTAAATTGGATTCCATTTCTATATTAAAATAATCTTCATAGCGTTCATCTTTGTCACCATTATTATAAAATCTAATATTTTCATCTCGATTTACTAACTCTCCGGTATCAGAGCCTAACCTCCTGATTGGATTCCTTGTTTCTCCATATTGTGATTTAATTATCTGTTTTCTAAATAATTCGTAAAAAAATTGATATATTAAATCTCCCGCCGTGTTGCAAAAAGTTCCTGATGGTAAATATTCTATTTTTGTTAAATACTCATCACAAATTATCTCTGAATATTCACTGCTAGAATTTATTAAAAAATCGGGCCTATATCCTCTATTTAGTACTACCGATTCCCAAAAATTAGTATATTGTCTATTGAATCCAGTCTTACAAGATAAATTAAACCCAATAGCTTCAATAATTGAGGATTTGCCACAATTATTTCTACCAACAAAAACATTTATTCTCCGAGGTTTAAACTCCAAGTAGGAAATTCCTCGATAGTTATTAATAACTATTTTATTTAAGTGGCCCATTTTAATCAAACTCTAATTAAATCAGTAAAACATTTATACTTTGGATCTATCCTGATACTCATAGGAGTTACGCGTTTGAGATTTCGTGATAAATGTTTGCCGACATCATCCCATTACATCGCTGAATATGTTAAATATAATGACCTATCAAAAGCGTAACTCCTAACTCAATTAGTATTTGGATTCGATTATACTTATTCATCACATCTCACTAACTTATGAATCTATAATAAGCGTTATTTCTAATAGTTTCTCTTCATGTCTTACTACTATTCAATCACAATTCTTATAAGAATAGGAGTTACGCGTTTGAGGGTTCAAGATAAATGTTTGCCAACCCGATCAAATTATAATGCCGAGTATGTTCAATATAATTACCGGTCAAACGCGTAACTCCTAAAGAAATAATATAAAAACGATTCATCAAAGTGATCTTTGGCTCAAATTCACAACACTTTGATTACAATTCAGTAAGAAAGTAATATTTTTCACGCGTTCAATGCGATCATGAGCAAAACTTCGGACTAGATCAATAAATCAATAAGCGCATATGTGCGAATTACTGATCGTTTCTATCCGCCGATGCTGACATTCTGGACATTAATACAGTTAGCGAAAAAAGAACTCAATTTGCGTTTATTTTTTGATATTAAAGGCCCAGCTACGGCTATATTTAGTTAGACAAAATTTGCATCCTCCTCCACAACAGCTTACTGGGTTGTATATGCTTGTGATAACCTTGGTTTTTTGTGACGGCTTTTAGCGAGTTGCCGCAAAGACTTCTCCAACTTATCCCATCTCTCGTATACCTCACCCTTTCCAAAGATCCACTGGTTTAAAATGCTTAAAAATTCGTGACACTTTTCTGCAAACACTTTCGACCATAATAACGGTCCGTATTTTTCTCGTTTATCTGGTTCAACAGTTAATAAAATCCAAGAATACAGGTTTCTACTAACAATCATCCGAATTAACATGGCAAAAATATGGATATATGCCAAGGCAGAACTCCCAATTAGGAGTTTTCCCAGGTCATAATCAGCCTTCAATTCCTTAAACAACAACTCAATCAGCCATCGATATTTATACAGCTGATAAACCTCATCTGGAGTAAAGTGTTCAGCAGAAAGGTTTGTCAAGTAGGTATGCCATAGCCCTGTTTTTTCATTCCAGAAACAGATTACTCTAAAAAATTCCTCTACTGGGGGTTTGTTGCTCCTTTTCTGCCCATTTTGAATCTCAAATGAACACTCGAGATCATAAATGCCTCTTTTTGGAACCTTTTCCAGGAAATCCCATAATTCAGGATAATTCTTGTCCTGCATGGGCTGTTTTATCCTCCTTGGAACCTTGCCAGACACAACAGAAATAACGTTAGTTTTTGCATTTGTTTTCAATCGGCTTACAAAATACCCCCCGTATTCCTTAATTCTGGCAAAGGATTTTAGAGAGTAATATCCTAAATCGTTGAGAAGTAAGATATTTTTGACTGCAGGGCCGATTCGCAGCATACGGGAGTCATGGATTCTTTCTCCAGTAATCTCAATAGTTTTAACAGAATGTGCACAAGCGCTATAGACTGCATGAATTTTTAATCCTGCTCCATTATTCCTAGTTCGGGCTGCTGGAAATTCTCCTGCGAGTTTTTGACTTAATCGGATAATACTACTATCCTGGATGAGAATGTCCTTGAATCGGGCGGCATAACTCTTAAGCCGTGCAGGACATTCGGAGATCATCATATCGATATAATGATTCAGAAGTTTTGAGAGAAAATTAACCATATTTTGGTCGAATCGCTTTTTAAAACTCTGAATGCTAATACTATAGGAAAATTTTGGATTATCGTCAAAATCAACATATCTCCAGTAAATCTCTTCAAAAGTGGGCCTGATGTGACTACTATTCCCAAAAATGAGAATATAAACAAGGTATGCTGGATCAAGTTTTCGGAAACGCTTAACAAATCCAGTTTCACGGGCTATCTCAAGAATAAAGTCGCAAGAAAGAAGCTGGTCATGCCACGTTCCAAGGTTTTCTTGGATACTTTGTAGAGGGGATTGCATATCCTCTCATAAATCCGACGCTTGCGTCGGCCGCCGCAAATATATTTAAAGGTTTCTATCTTATCTGCAATATCTTATTAGGGTCTGTAACACTGCCTTTCACACTCTCGGACTTAATGGGGCTAAAGATCACTTTGATGAATTCCTCTCATAATCAAATAAGGTAGAGGAGAAATTTCTCTTTTTTTCCCGGAATCTTTATTAATTTGGCTCTTTCGGACTAATAAATTAAAGAAAAATGATTACTCTCTGATATACCCTTCTTGAATCAAAAGGTTAAGATATTCTTCATGACTCAGAGGGCATTCGATCAATGAATTGAGATTCTCGCGTGAAAGTCTAACCTGTTTCGCCATAGAACCTAAAAGACTATCAGAATAGGCGGTGATCCCATGGCTAAAAAAAGTCCTGATGGAAGTTTTCTTTCCGTTCAGATAAAAAACCCATAGTCGGTGTTTTTTCTGGCGTTCCATCTGAAACCCCTTCTTACCTAATGCTGCCTCAATCGTTTTTACTTTGATATTACCCACGATATCAGCCTTCAATATATGAGAGCAGCATGTTCCGCAGATCTATTGCATCCGGGGTCAGTTCTGATATGTCACACGTACAATATTCAAGATAGAGAAGTTCCAGTTGATCCATAACCTGCACAATAGCATCTTTGAATCGGGTTGCAAAAGTTTCAATAAGAAGTTCCTGATTCTCAAGATGGTACTGCTCGTCAGTATAGGTCAGCGAAAAAGAAAGATTGGTCTTTAAAGGTTTTTTTCTCCCTTCGATAATAACATAATCAAGAGGATACGTACCTATCTGTTCGATAGTAATGGAATCATCTATTTCAACGAAATATCTTCCCTTATCGAGTCTCATAATCGCTTCAAAGTGTATGAAACAACCAAGGTGTTGCCTGAGAACGTCCTCGATTTCAGCAGAATAATGACCTACGACCTCCCCATCCGGCGTCTCAATAATTATTTTTCGTTTCTCATCTACATGGAGTGAGATGATCCTACCATAACTATCCTTGAGTTCATGGACTGGATGGTAGGTGCGAAAAAGTCGGGATAATATCTGATGTCGTTCTGGTGCAAGAGGAGTTAGAGGACTCTGTGCATGAGCAATCTCAAAGGTATATGCTGTCTGTTCATCAGGCCAGAAGTCACTCAGTTCACGTATGAATCGTTTCCTTCGACGTTCATCAGGAAGAATTTCATAAACAGTTGGCTCAGCATCATCTGATGTGGATATTACCTCGATTATCCTGATCATCTGAGAGATTACTTGTTCTGCTGGAGAAAGGAATCCTTCAAGAGCTTGAACTGAAAAAACCGGAGTAATGTATGTGTCTGCACTTCCGATATCAAGATGGGAAAGGGCTAATTCATATCGTTCTTTGACCAGATTTGGATATACCCCGGTCATCCGATACTCATTGCCTTCATTCTGATCTCCGAGTATGTACACAAGTGCCTGGACCTTTTGGAAGCTATTTGCTATGACAGAAAGAGGGATTGGTTTTCCAGTTCCACTGGACGACGTAATTTTGAGACGAAGTGGTTCCTTAATGGGTGACATATTCAATGATTTATAAAGAGTTTCTTTGCAATGGTAATATTGTTTCTGAAAAAATATATTCTCTTCTCATGATTCTGAAAAAAAATCCATTTCATCTTCACTATACCTGGGTTCACTCTAATGATCCAGATTTATTGGAGTTTAAAAAAAATCCGGAAGTCAGGGCTCCGGCTTTTTAGGGGGGTTCGGTTCAGTTTAAACCTTGTTATAAACCAGAACAGACTAAATGTTTGTACAAATTATGGTGTTCATGTTACTCTCCGCTACCGAGTGTTAGATATTATCTTTGCAGCGTGAGATGCCATTGGAGGAGTTGTTTGTGATCTATCTGGTCTCTTGCATCTGTATGAAGAAGTCTATTAACGAATGAAGGCCGATTCGTATCGAGACGTTTATCGGAAGGTCTGTCATCTCCGATGAATGCCTGATATTGAGGCGAACAGATCATGGACATGCCATTATATTCAATTATTACAGATTCATCCCTGAATTACAAGCCAGTTCTCGGGCGACTCTTAATTCTTGTTGCAGTATTTGTATATATCTTCGGTTTTTGTTTGACTCCGGTTTTTGCTGATGATAATGCGACTATAACATTCAATCCCATTGATTCGTATGTGAGTGGAGAGTCGATTAATATCTCTGGTACAACTTCACTTGAGAAATGTAAACAGATAGGCATTGAGATTCTCCCGAAGAAATACTGGGATATGGTGTGTTCGTATGCCAAAGAAGACTCATCTGGCAGAGTTGTATTCAATCCGGTAGCTTCATCCCAGGAGAATTTTCATCCATCCGGCATCAAACTCGTGAGATTCAATGCTGACGGAACCCAGGCTCCTCAGATTATGGATTTGCCTGAGGATCACGTGCTGATAACCGTCCCGGTAGAGAAGGGTGTGCAGAAAGAAAAGAATTGGAGTGCTCTGATTGAGAAGAATGATTACGGTACTCCGCTTAGTCCGGGAACATACCATGTTAATATCTGGGATGCAACGAATCAAAAGAATGATTATGATAACCCGATGCCTAACGGATGGGATATCGCAACGCAGAAGATCTATCCCTGTACCGGGAGAATAAATCTTTGGGATGCTGTAAACAAGCGGGATCTCTTCTATGCTAAGTTGGTTATCCGATAACCCCTTAGGGGTTCTCTATCTCCCTTTCTTTTCTGATAATACTCTTTTCATCGATTCTGGATTCTCCCGGCATTTATCTGATACCGGGTTATGTATGTCTCACCCTTCCCTGCAGTAAGCATCCGCTTTAAACAATCTCCTGCAATTCTCATCTGCGTTTTTCATGATGTTATACGAACTGTGCAGAGGGAACCTGGATTCCCTGAATTGACGAGGAATATCTTCCTCCATCTGCAGATGTAACTCCCATCCGGGTAGTGTCTGCACATGTATAACTCGTTGCCAGCAGGGTGAAGGATCCGGCCCCGGACCTGGCATGGATCATTACATAATAGGTCGAACCTGTTCGTGGAGCCGGTATGGAAACGGATGAGGTCGGACTATATGCATAGTATTGCGCCGTGCAGAATGATCTCTTTGGATTGCAATCCTGACTGACATAGATATCAAAGACCGGCGTTCCGGCATATGTTACGCTGTTTCCTGGATTTTTTCCCGCGACAACGTTTTTTCCGATACCCTTCCCTGGACCATATGGGCTGTCGATGCTTAATGTCCATTCAATTTTGGATCTCCCGTCAGCAGGGATTCCATACCCATATACTGCGGCCTCCCCCTGTCTCAGATATCCGGTTTGTGTATGCGTCCTGGCGATTTTGCAGGAGTCTTCAGGTTGTGCTGAAGGTGCCGGGGTTGGTGTTTTAGTTGGTGTAGTGGTTATAGTCTGTGTCGGGTATGGGGTTGGTGTTTTAGTTGGTGTAGTGGTTACGGTCTGCGTTGGGTATGGGGTTGGTGTTTTAGTTGGTGTAGCGGTTACGGTCTGCGTTGGGTATGGGGTTGGTGTTTTAGTTGGTGTAGCGGTTATGGTCTGTGTCGGGTATGGAGTTGGTGTTGGTGTTGGGGAACTGACTCCCAGGGCTTTAGCGGCATTTATTCTTCCGCTGGTTGCCACTTTTCCGGATAAAGACGAGATGCTGTCACATGTGCTCAGCACTCTGCTCTTTATCTGTTGTCCGGTCATGGAAGGATTATGGGCTTTGAGAAGAGCAGCAACTCCTGATACATAGGGGGTTGCCATAGAGGTTCCGCTCATATATTTGTATGAACCGGAAAGATACGTGCTGTAGATCTGTGCACCCGGTGCTGCCAGGTCTACCGAACTGCTCCCATAATTCGAGGTTGATACCAGTCTGTCATGGTAATCGGTTGCTGCAACAGATATGATATTGGCTGATGGAAATGCCGCAGGAAATACTGGTGACACATCAGCATTGGCACCGTTGTTTCCTGCTGCACAGATCACCACAGCCGAAGACGCTTCTATTGCATCCCGAAGTGACTGTGACTGCAGACCGCCCCAGGAATTTGAGATAATGGGGACTCCCATAGTACTGGCATACAGAATGGCTGATATTGCATCAGAGGTATATCCGTTTCCCTGGGAGTCAAGGAACTTGAGAGGCATAATCTTTGACTTCCAGGTTACTCCGGCAATTCCGATCCCATTGTTTCCTACTGCTGCAATAGTTCCGGCACAATGAGTCCCGTGTCCGTTGTCATCTTTTGGATCATTGGTATTTGAGACAAAATTCCATCCCTTGATATCATCGATGTACCCGTTTCCATCATCATCGATACCGTTTACTGTCTCCCTGGGATTCTGCCAGATGTTTCCTGCAAGATCCGGATGGGTATAATCTACCCCGGTATCAATTACAGCTACGGTTACTCCTGTGTATCCGGTGGTTGTTCCCCAGGCTGCCAATGCCCGAATATCCGCCCCGGGGGTTCCTGAAAAAGGGGCCTGACCCGTATTACATAATCCCCACTGATTCGTGAACCCGGGATCGTTTGGGTATGATGCAGTGACAGCTTGTGCAGATACCATACCAGCCGGCAATCCTGTCTCTTCAATGGGACTCAGCGATATGACATAATCTGGTTCTACATAAAGAACATCCGGATTGTCTTTGTAGGCTTCCATTGCTTGGTCAAGAGTTGTATCAATTACCTGCACAACCTGCATCCCGGGAACGCCACTGTTCCCATGATCATCGATAACTTTTGACCCGGCCTGAGCATTTGCCGTTGATTGCACAGTCATCATCCCTGACTTTGTGTTTAGTTTATCTGGATTATATCTAACAATCAACCGGTCAGTCGCATATTTTGTGGAGACTTGCTGGACATTCTGATTCTGATGGCTCATTTCGGATTGAACGAAGGGGTTGAAATTGTTTCGTTTCTCACCTGGATCCTCTGCTCCTGCAGGGATACATATTGATAAAAAAATGAGTATGGAAAACACAATAAGAGAAATTGGTATTATTTTTATAGATGTCATATTATCACTGCTCTTGATGCCTGTTGCTGATATCAGTGTTGCATGAACAAGAAGTTTCTGCCTGAAGTAAAGAGGTTTGACAGAGATTGCAGACATTATGTACGAGATGTTGGACATGTACGAAAACGGTGTCCTTTGAGCGAGCGTGTTGTTGTATTGTGTTGGCAATATCAGGAAAGAAAGGGTCATCTAACGGAAGATACGCTGTGAAGAAGCTCCTCTCTCCTGGTCAGTACTTTACTTATATCTATGATTATGGGTTTTCAACTGAACTCCGGTTACGGGTGGGGGATCTGATTCAGGTGAAAGATCCCGGAGAGATGATATCGGTGCTTGCCATGAACGAACCTCCTGCATGGTGATGCAATGAATGCGGAAAACCGGCAGTCTGTCATTACACTGAAAATGATGATGAAACTGTGCTTTGCGCAGAGTGTTCAGAAGATCCGAATCTCGACGATTGTTATCTGCTTCCAATTACCAATTTACCTAGGACTGGAATTTGTGCCTATGAGGGCGGTTGGTATGATGATGAGTAATACCATCAATTCTATCTCATCTCTTCTGAGTGTCAGGGATCAGGAGTTTTATATCTCATCAATGCAAAGTCCTCAAGCATAGATGAGACAGAAATACGTGCCTTATGAGATGTTTTCAAGAGGATTTTATATCACCTCCTTTGTTGTGTTTTTTCTGATAACCGGGCTATGCACCAGTGTCTGCTGTGGCGCTGAGACGATCTCACAATCTGGCGGGTTTAATCCTGATCCCTGGGTGGTATTATATTCGGGAGATTCTGATGGCGTTGCTACATCAGGATCAGTCATATCCGAAAAACTGAAATCAGCAACTCTTGTTCTCACCCGCCCCGATGAGAGTGAACGGATTGCCTATACTCAGCGAAATTTTAGTCAACCAATAGAAGCTTCTATTGCCTGGTGGATGGCTCGGGCATTTATGGATAATACCACGGAGTTCAGGAGGTATCAGCGGGCATCTGCAGAGCAGAAAGCAATGTTTGATGAGGAGAAACAGATATTCTTCAATTTTATTCAGGACTCTCTTGATACAGCTGAGAACGAATCCATTCTCGGATCTGACCTGATTCTTTTTCGGGGGATTTCACCTTATGTTGCCGGTATGGTACTGAACAATTCTGAATACCAGGAGGCAGCATTTGCTTCTACGACGTACGATCCCGTGGTGAGCCTTGATATCTTTGGTACTTCTGACGCCCAGGGCTTTCATAATCTACTTGTGCTTGAGAGAAAAGCCGGTGAGCATGCCCTGTATATCAATGAATTTGAACGTGAATACCTTCTTCCACGAGAGTCTGACTGGCAGGTGATAACATCTGTTGAGATCGATGCTCTTACTATTGAAGCTGATTTTCCGCTGTATAACCGGACTACCTGTTCTGATACCTTTGAAGATGTCAGGTTAATTTATATTACGCCGATTTTGGGTGGAGCATAATGGAAGATAGGCAGAAAGAGAGGAAATCCAGGTTTATTGCTGATATTGAGGATATCGAGATCCTGGGAGATAAGAAACCGGATCCGCAGCAGGTGATGGAGGCGGAAAGGGTCCTTGGAAAGATATTGAAAGACAAAAGAAAAAAATTTAGTAATGATTCTTCGGCCCGCAGATAATGATGAAAGGGATTTTCCTCCATCTTCATCCCCCTCTGTTGTTTGGAGTCAGAAGGAACTTATCAGGAGATGGCCTGCGAAGGTTTTTTTTGCATGATAGTATGGTGAGAATCAATTGGGGTGTTGAATGAGTATATGAGGAGTAACTGCAACGAGCTGGAATCACGAGCCGATGTCTTCTGATCGGGCAAGGTTCAGATACCCGGATAAATTTACTCCTCGTAAGATGGATAAGATCCGTCTCGGGTATATTCCTGAGGGGATGGAAGAGAGATTATGGAGATATACTATCATGAATATTATTAAACCGGTATTTCATACCCTTCACCCGGTTTTAAAACAATTACCTTCAGATCTGTTGTTCTCTCAATAACCCGCCTGAACTCTTCAGCATCCTGCATTATCCGGGGTGTAGTATTATAATGGATAGGGATAACCACTGGTGCACCGACAAACTCTGCTGCAATCATTGCTTCACGCGGGCCCATGGTAAATCTCCCACCGATGGGAAGAAGGGCGATATCCGGATTATATATCTCCCCGATAAGTCGCATGTCACCAAATAATCCGGTGTCTCCCGCATGATACACCGTTACCCCGTTCATGGTAATCAGGTATCCGGCTGCAACACCTCCATACATGCCTATGCCCGCATCTTCTATCCATGCAGAATGAAGAGCCTGGGTCATGGTAAAGGTTACCCCATCTACGTCTATGGTTCCTCCGATGTTCATCGGTTCGACCACAAGCCCTTTACTTTTCAGATAATGGGCAAGTTCATTCATTGCAACAGTTTTCACCCCAAGGTCGATGGTTATCCCAAGGTGATCTGCATGAGCATGGGTAACTGCCACAATGTCTGGTGTTTTAGATATTTTCAGGTCCGGAGCAAATGGATCAATTAAAACCTTTTTTTCTCCTTCAATGAGAATACAGGAGTGTCCGAGCCAGGTTATCTTCATAACAATCCCCGATGGGATCTAATTAAAGCCCAAGGTAGGGCAGATAAAAAAGGTCGTTCCATAAAAAAAGTTCAGGTAATGTCGATCAGTTCAGCCTCGGTAATATCAATAGATTCACCAAAGGCATCCTTGGTCGCACTTGCGGTCATCTGTTCACTCAGATCGCGATCTTCCATAACGTCTTTAATCCGTTCAATATACCGATCCATATCATGGTCAATCATTGCTTCAAGGACATGACGATACTCACGCAGGGTGGAAGGACTGATTCCAAGCATTTCGCTGATCTCCTTCATCGTTTTCCCTGATGTCATGAGTTCTTCCATTTTATGCCGGTCAAATGGCATTTTAAAGTCAAGTTCTCTGAATAATTTCATCCGGACCCTGGCTCGTGCAACCGTCTTTGAGAGTTTTTCATCTCCCAGTTCCCGGGCGATCTCTGTATCGTTCTTCCCGACATGGTATGCACAGATGAGTTTGGCAAGCTGGATTGGTCTCAGTTTCGTCTTGAAGATCCCCTGGTCCAGGAGTTCCCGCATGATGAGTGCGATCTCCCGTTCAACCGCATCGCTATCACGAAGGGTGCCATGGATCTTCTTCATCGGTTCCACAATCTTTGTGTTACCGGTCATATTTGCGAACAGCTGGAGTAACTGCTCTTTTTTCTGAAGTTCTTCAGGCATGAGGAATCACACTTGGTCCGATTACCGATATAGATGCCGTTAAAATTATTTAAGTTTGTTGGATTTTCTCCCAAATTCGACCGATAATCATTATATGGTATATATAATCCATCGGTACTGGTCTGATTAGCGGCAGTCGGGCTCACTCCCATTTTGCCTGAAATAGAGAATATTTATCGATGCGGCAGTATGGATATAGCAATATGGATAGTTCCGGAATCTATATGCCCTGTTTTTACCTATATATACAGATATTTCGTTAATGAGGTGTGATTCGCGGTGGTTTCAAAGGCAGATAAAAAAGCTCAGGTTCCAAAAAACGATATCTATGATCAGGTCATCGATCTCGCCAGAAGGCGTGGATTTGTCTGGCCATCATCTGAGTGCTACGGGTCGGTTGCCGGATTAATTGACTACGGGCCATTGGGAACCCTCCTCAAACGTCGGATAGAAAATCTCTGGCGACAGTTTTACGTGATATCTGAAGGATATTACGAGATTGAATGCCCAACAATTGGTCAGGAAGCAATTTATATTGCATCCGGACATGTCGGTGGGTTTGCAGATAAGATGTGTCAGTGTCCTTGCTGTGAAGAATATCTTCGTGCAGATCATGTAGCTGAAGCGCATGATGTTCCTGATGCATCTGTTTTAAATGCAGCAGATCTTCAAAAGGCGATATCTGGACTTCCATGCCCGTCATGCGGGGAAAAACTGGAAAACATTGAAGTATTTGCGTTTAATTTAATGTTTCAGACTTCAATCGGACCCGGTTCACAGCGAAAGGGATATCTCAGACCTGAAACTGCACAGGGGATTTTTGTTGATTTTGGTCGCCTGCTTCGATTTTACCGTGACCGGCTTCCTTTTGGAACTGTGCAGATTGGAAAGTCTTACCGGAATGAAATCTCTCCACGTCAGGGGATGATACGACTTCGTGAATTTACTCAGGCAGAAGCTGAGATATTTGTCCATCCTGAAGACAAAAACCATCCGAACTTTACCCGGTATGCTGATTACGCATTTCCCCTATTTTCATCAGATCAGCAGCAGGCTGGTGGGGAAGCAAAAATTTACACGATGAGGGATGCCGTTGATCAGGGAATCATTGCAAATGAATATGTAGCCTATTATCTGGCCCTCACGCATGATCTACTTACCACCATCGGGGTTAAACCTGAAAAACTCCGGTTCAGGCAGCATCTTCCCGATGAACGTGCTCATTATGCAGAAGACTGCTGGGATGCTGAGATCCGATCTGACCGGTTTGGCTGGGTAGAAACGGTTGGAATTGCTGACCGTACCGATTATGATCTGAAAGCTCATGCTGAAGGGAGTGGTGATTCTTTTACGGTGTATATTCAGTTTGCTGAACCACGCCGTGAGCGTCGGCGGGTTATCTCTGCAAATATGGGTGTTCTCGGCCCGCAATACCGGGGCAAGGCTAAGGCAATTGCTGATGCCCTTGGAACTGTTCCTCCCGGCCCGGATGGTGCAACGGTAACTGTTGATGGTGAAGAGTATTTTGTCCCTGCCCATCTCTATGAAATTACTGAAGAAGATGTGGATGTTCGTGGGGCTGATGTCAGGCCACATGTGATTGAGCCAAGTTACGGGATTGACCGGATGATATACGCGGTGCTTGAACATTCATTTGATGAAGAAGATGTTGATGGCGAAGTGCGTAAGGTCATGCACTTTCCCCCTCGCATTGCTCCGGTGCAGGTGGCAGTCCTTCCCCTGATGGCACGAGACGGACTTGATGATATTGCTAAAGAGATCTCACGCACCCTTCATCGTTATGAGATACTTGCGGAATATGACGATTCTGGTGCAATAGGTAGAAGATATCGCAGGCAGGATGAAGTTGGAACTCCATATGCTATCACGGTTGATTATGACACAAAAGAAAACCGGACCGTAACCCTCAGAGAGCGTGATAGCATGAAGCAGGTACGGGTTACAATCGATGAACTCCCTCAGCTCATATCCGGACTTATCAAAGGAATACAGAATTTTGCCGATATTACCTGAAACTGTCTGATGGAATATATCAGTCACCCGTTAATTGTGCCTGATAAGGTCGAAAAACGACTCTATCAGTTTTCAATTGCTATGAGGGCTCTGGATGGCAACACCCTTGTTGTCATACCTACTGGTCTTGGAAAAACTGCAATTGCGCTAATTGTGGCAGCATCCCGGCTTTATAGCACTGGTGGGAAGGTTCTCATGCTGGCTCCGACCAAACCACTAGTAGAGCAGCACCTTCGCTATTTTCAGACACTCCTGAATCTTTCTGGTGAAACTGTAGGAAAATGTTTGTCTTTCACCGGAGAAGCAGCTCCTGCATCACGGACTGCTGAATGGGAGGCGGCAACTGTCATTCTCGCAACTCCTCAGGTGATTAAAAATGACATCATCGCTGGCAGGTACTCTCTTCGGGATGTTTCTTTACTTATCGTAGATGAGGCACATCGGGCGGTTGGAAATTATGCATATGTTTTTCTTGCCGGCAGATACCTGGAGACTGCGGTAGAGCCCCTTCTCCTTGCTATGACTGCATCACCTGGTGGAAATCAGGAGAAGGTCTCTGACATCATTGAAAACCTTCAGATAGAACATGTTGAGACCCGGTCGTATGATGATCCTGATGTCAAGCCTTATGTGCATGATAAGGAATTTGAAGTAATTCAGGTAACCCTTCCTGACGAGCTCAAGGCAGCGCTTGAGGAACTCCACAGCCTGATTGAACATCGTCTGCATCAGCTGAGGGAGATGGGATTTCCTGTTCCTGACAGAAAAAACCTCTCAATGAAAGCCTTACAGGAACTGAGTGCTCTTATTCAGCAGAGGATATCTGAACGGGATGCCAAAGGGTTTGCAGCAGCAAGTGTTCATGCAGAATGTATGAAACTTCGCCATGCGGTCAATCTTGCTGAGTCACAGGGATGTCTGGTTCTAAAAGGGTATCTGGACAAGCTCTCTGCAGAAGGTGCTGCACCTGGAGGTTCAAAAGCGAGTAAGCGTATCGCTGAGGACATCAGATTTTTACGTCTGCTTGAGATGGCAGCAGGCTGGACTGAAGAGTGTCATCCAAAACTTCTGGCTCTCCCCGGTCTCATCGGGCAACTCCTGGACGACCATCCAGACAGCCGGATCATTGTCTTTGCCACGTATCGGGACACGGTTAAGATGATCGTTGATATTCTTTCAGCGCGAGGAATACCTGCTGAACGGTTTGTTGGTCAGGCTACAAAGGACAGTGAAAAGGGTCTTTCACAAAAGAAGCAGATTGCTGTCCTGAACCGGTTTCGTGAGGGAGAATTCAGGGTACTGGTTGCAACATCCGTTGGTGAGGAAGGACTTGACATTCCATCAACTGATGTGGTAATTTTTTATGAACCTGTTCCTTCTGAAATTCGTAGTATACAGCGAAAAGGCAGAACGGGAAGGCATGGCACGGGGCGGGTCATTGTAATGGTTACCAGGCAGACCTCTGATGAAACGTTCAGATTTGTTTCACAAAGCCGCGAGAAAGCGATGAACAGGCAGATGACTACCCTGAATCGAAAAGAGAAGGGAGATGTTCAGGCTGGTCTCCTCATTAGTCCGGAAGAAAAAGCGCAGGTCCGTGGTGTGCAGGAGGAGTTTTTTGGGGGTCCTCATGTGGTTATAGATGATCGCGAACTCGTATCAAAAGTCGCTGAACATCTCTCATCAGCCGGAGCACATATTACTGTTGAAAGGCTGGAGTTTGGAGATTACCAGATTGGGGATCGCATCCTTGTTGAACGAAAGACAACACGGGATTTTGTTGATACTCTGATTGAGCGGGATCTGCTTGGTCAGGTTCGAGGTATGGCTGCAGTCTGTGTAAAGCCGGTTCTTATCATTGAGGGAATCGATCTTTATAGTCAGCGCGATATCCATCCGAATGCCATCCGGGGGGCACTTGCCGCAATCGGAGTAAACTTCGGGGTTGCCATCTTTATGACTGGTAGTTCGCAGGATACTGCTGAACTACTGATGGTACTCGCGCGTAGGGAGGCAGAAGAGGGAATATATGAGCGTGGTCCTTCTCAAAAATGGATTTATCAGGGAAATGCCGAAGCTCAGGAAGCTATCATTGCTGCTTTTCCTGATATTGGTCTGAAACATGCACGTTCTCTTCTTGAATCGTTTGGGTCGATTCAGGGTGTGCTGAATGCGGAAAAAGAAGATTTATTGAAGGTTGCAGGTATCGGAGCGAAAAAGGCTGAACGGATTTATGAGTTATCACGGCTCCCATATCCGTAACTGAGTATTGCATAAGATTCCGTTGCAGTTTTTATTGCCTTCATGAGTTGATTTAGCCGCGCTGTATCTTTTTCTTCCTGTGCCTGAATCAGGAGTGTGCGAATAGTGAGCGCGAAGACTTCATCAAGGGTTTCGGCACTCTCCCCGGTAATAATTCTGGTTTGTTTCACTGGTATCGGATTGTTTGGCTGGCTGGGAGCGGGTACTGTAATTTTTTGTTCCTGAATTTCGTTCTCTTCTTCCCTGCATACAACGCAGATTGTTTCCCCTTTTATCTCAAATAGTGGAGAACTGCAATCAGGACATGTTTTTGCAAGCATTTTCCCTCCCTTCAAAAGATACTCAGCCATTATTTCATCAGGTTTTCTCATATGGTTTCTCCACTATAGTTTTATGGGGTACCGTTAGTAATAATAAGCGAAGCTCTCTCACGGGTGATAGCATGGCAAGTCCTGAACAGACGGTAGATAATTGTATACAGATGCTTTCCGCCATAATAGATGACGGAACGATTCCCCGCAATATCAGGCGGGTTGCAGATGAGGCGCGAACTCTTCTCCAGGATAAAGAAAGGCAGATTGGTCTGCGTGCAGCAGAGGCGATATCGAAGATAGATGAGATCAGTAATGATTCAAATATGCCGATGCACGCACGAACCCGGGTGTGGGAGCTGGTCTCTAACCTTGAAACCGTACCGTTAGATACGTAATGTGTGACCTTAAAGCGGTATCAGCGTTTTGATAAAGGGAGATGACTCCCTGACCCTGCTCCGCGCTTATATTACGTATTTGTCCCTGAATCTCTAAACGTTTAGGAAATTATCAGAACTTTTCTGCACCTGGATGTGGAGATCCAGTGCACTACCCTTACGTTTAATATTCTGTGGTTAACAGTTGCTCTTGTTTTTCTGTGGCACGCACCAAATCTAAATTGCGAGTGAGTATTAAGAAGAATCAATTGTCCCTAATAGCCGTAATTACCACTTTCCTATCTCTTCTCGCTCTGGTGTCCAGTTCAAGAATTACAATCTGCTGCCATGTACCAAGCATCATCTCCCTGTCCATTATTGGAATTGTCAGTGATGGTCCGACGAGGGCCGCTTTTACATGAGATCTCCCGTTTCCGTCTCCCCACCTGGTATCATGGGTGTATTCAATTCCTGAAGGAGCAAGAATTGAAAGGGACCTGTTTAGATCTTTAAGTACTCCTGGTTCATATTCGATGGTAGTAACCGCTGCCGTTGAACCGGTCACAAATACTGATACAAAACCATGAGTTATTCCAGACTCCCTGACCACGTCATGAACCTTACTTGTCAGATCAATAACATCTCCCTCACCTGATGTCGTGCAGGATAGAATCTTTTGGACCATATCATACCGTTGCTATGAAATTTAAAAAAATGTTGCTCAAACACCCCTCTTGAGAGTTTTGTCCAGGAGGGGAGTTCTCGTTAATCAGAAGAAGAATTAAAATTCCTATCTGATTGATTTTATGAGTAATTTCCGAAAAATGCAGGCGGTTCATTTCTGTGTATCATCATCCACAGAAGCCTTACTCCATCAGGAGAAAAAGAAAGAATTTTGGCCTTTTTCCAAGATTAGTTCAGTTTCTTGATAACTTTATTTGCAATTTTGAGGGCGCAATAATCACCGCACATCGTGCATGCTTCCCGGTCTGCTGGCATCCGGTCTGATCTGATCTGTCTTGCCCGGTCCGGATTGATTGCGAGGTTATACTGGGCATCCCAGTCAAGATCGCGTCGTGCATGGCCCATAGCGAGATCCTGATCCCGTTTTTTCAGTTTTATCATATCTCCGATATGTGCTGCAATACGGCTGCTCATGACGCCCTCATATACGTCTTCTACATTAGGAAGAGCAAGATGCTCAGCAGGTGTCACATAGCAGATGAAATCAGCGCCATATGAAGATGACATCGAAGCTCCGATTGCAGCGACTCTATCATCATACCCTGGAGCGATATCAGTAACAATCGGTCCAAGCATATAGAATGGCTTGTTTCCTGACATCCTCTTCATCAGTTTCACATTTGTCTCGATCTCATCCAGTGGCACGTGACCCGGACCTTCAACTATTACCTGAATCCCTTTTTCGCTTGCCCTGTCTCCAAGTTCAGCATTGATGATCAGTTCCTGAATCTGGGCACGGTCTGTTGCATCATGCACTGCACCGGCACGCATACCGTTTCCGGTAGAGAGGGTGACTTCGTGCTCCTTGAGAATTTCGCAAAGATAGTCGAACTCAGAAAAGAGTGGATTTTCTTTGTCATTGTGTAGCATCCAGGCAGTCATAAATGCACCACCACGTGAACACAGACCTCCATGACGTCCCTGTCTTTGCAGGCGCTCCAGTGTGATCCGGTTAATACCGGTATGGATTGCCATAAAGTTCGTACCGAGTTTTGCCTGCTCTGCAGTTATTCGGAAGAGATCATCCTCCCGCATATGGATGACCGCACCGTCTTTTCTGGCAGCCTCAATAAATGCCTGGTAGAGGGGAACTGATCCAACAGAGAGGGGTGTAGCTTCTATCACTCTTTTTCTGACATCGACAAAATCTCCACCTGTTGAGAGTTCCATAAGGGTATCTGCACCGGCACGTTCACCAGCCTTTGCCTTAGCAACTTCCAGGTCTACATCAACAATATCTGAGGAAGTACCTACCGAGCAGTTCACTTTCGTGCGCAGTCCTTCTCCAATACCGCAGACTTTTACCTTGCGGTAGGGGGATAATGGGATAACAATATGGCCGGCAGCGATGCCGCGTCTGATAAAATCTTCAGTTACACCTTCCTGGGCTGCAACATTTTTCATCTCTTCGGTGATGATGCCTCGACGAGCATCTTCAACTATTGACATATCTTATATGTTTTGTAATGAGATAGATAAAGGCTTGTTTTTCAAAAAGGGGACAAAAGTTAGGTTTCCTGCAATGAAACAAAAATTGCGTAATATGTTGCCAGTTTCAAAGCCTCCTTGCACTTTCCCTGAACTGAAAGATAAATGGAAACAGTGATGAAAAAAGGACACCAATCTGTATATTGCAATGACCGATCCAATTCTTATTAATCTCGGTGGCTTTGTACCTCTTAGTACTGTTGACTGGAGGGGCAGATCGGTCTGTGTCATTTTTTTTCGTGGGTGCCCGGTAAGGTGCTGGTATTGCCACAATCCTGGAATTCAGGGTGGAACAGACATGGTTTCAGCTGATGAGGTCCTGCGTATGGTCAGGGAATCCAGCCTTCTCATCAGCGGAGTAATTTTTTCCGGAGGCGAAGCAACAATGCAACCAAAAGCACTCTTTTACCTTGCTGAAGAGGTAAAAAAGATGGGGCTTTCTACCGGTTTACACACCAACGGAGTTTTTCCTGAAGTTATCAGCAGATTGATTGATAACAAACTCCTCGATCTCATCGCACTCGATAGCAAACCGGAATGGAATCTCAACACCGTAAAAGGGAAGGAGCGGGCACTTGGATCTGACGTGAAAAAGTCTCTTGCGATCTGTACAAAAGGCTTTCATGAAGGTAGGCTCCCTCAGTTTCAGGTTGTACTCACCCTTTTTCCCGGATGCATAGAGCAAGTGTCCCTTGTCATCCCGGAGATAGCTGAAGATGTTGATCTTGTTCTTCAGCAGGGGACATACATAGGGATTAGTTCTCTGACACTTTCTGATCTAAAAGCAATTGCAGATCAGTTTGGCAGAACAGTTAGAATCAGGACACGTGAAGAAGGGGAAATCAGGTATGAAGGTACTAGGGATAGTGGGGATGCCGGGATCCGGTAAAGGTGAATTTTCAGCAATTGCTGAAGATCTGGGCATTCCTGTCATTGTTATGGGCGATGTTATCAGATCAGAGGTGCAAAAGGCAGGCCTGCCTCCTGTCGATGGGAGTATGGGTGTTATTGCCAGAAAACTCAGGGATGAACATGGCATGGCTGCCATTGCGAAGGTATGCATACCGGTCATTGAATCACAAAAGGCTGGTGTTGTACTAGTCGATGGAATCAGGGGAGATGCTGAAGTCAGGGAGTTTTCCCGGCACTTTCCCCATTTTACCCTTATTGCCATAGATTCCCCTCTTGCCATCAGGTTTGAACGACTTTGCACCCGGGGCCGTTCAGATGATCTCACTGATATCAGTGAACTCTCTGCACGTGATGAGCGTGAATCATCTTTTGGTCTACGCTCTGCAATGGATCTAGCCGCTGTCCGGGTCCGGAACTGTGGGAGTCTTGATGATTACCGTGCAGCGGTTAGATCATCTCTTACGCAGATAATAGGAGCAATATGAATATCCACCCGTATTTTGGGTCATCAGCAAAAGTCTGGGATGATATCTCCTGGATATATGAAATTGAAGATGCAGGTTTTGCAGGCTGGGAGATCTGTGCTGATGGGAACTACCATTTTGGCAGGACTGAGTCGTACACGTCGGTAATTGAAACACTTGCCAGTACCAGTCTGAAGGCCACGGTTCATGCTCCGTATGGGGATCTGAACCCTGCTGCAATAAATGAGCCAATATGGAAAGAAACAGTCAGGCAGATCTCTGACTGTATCAAAAAAGCAGCACCGATAACTAACCGGGTCACTATCCATCCCGGATACCTTTCGTGCACTGGAAAACTAGTTCCCGGCAAAATCTGGGAACTGCAGAAAGAAGCGTTGAAAATCTGGGGACGTGTGGGTCTTGAGTACGGGGTCCTTGCCTGTATTGAAAATATGCCCGGTATCCCTGATTTTCTTTGTCAGTATCCTGAAGAGATTCTCGGTCTGATTGAAGGGATAGAAGGAATCGGATTTACTATTGACTTTGGACATGCAAATACTATCGGGAAAGTAGACGCCTTTAGAAAATATATTGGTCAGGCATCGCATGTGCACATCCATGATAACCAGGGGAAATCAGATGAACACTTACCAATTGGTGCCGGAACAATAAACTGGACCCGGCTTTCATCAGATCTGATGAATAAGTACTCAGGGATTGTGGTGGTTGAAGGGCGTTCCATTGCTGAAGCAAAGCAGTCATATGCGAAAATCAGGGGGTGGGTATCATAGCCGGGGAGACGCTGCAGGTATTTTTCCTTGGAACATCCGGCGCTCTGCCAACGATATCGCGGAGTCTTCCCTGCCTGCTTATAAAATGGGGTTCTCATGATCTTCTTTTTGACTGTGGTGAAGGTGCACAGCGACAGATGATGAAAGCAAGAACTGGTTTCTCTTTTGAATCAATTTTTGTAACTCACTGGCATGCAGATCATTTTCTTGGAATCATCGGGCTTATTCAGACGATGTCTTTTTCAGGTCGGGAAGAACCACTCACGATATACGGGCCTGATGCAGTCCATGAGATGGTGAGCGATATTAAACAGATCTGTCGAAACCGGATAAAATTTCAGATTGAGTCTAAACGGGTAAGACCTGGCGAAACCCTGATTTTTGATGGATATTCGATTCATCCTATCGCTACTGACCATGGAATCCCGGGGCTTTCCTATATCTTTGAGGAAAATATGCGGCCTGGAAGGTTTGATCGGGAACAGGCGATTGCTCTTGGTGTCAGGCCCGGTCCACTCTTTGGGAGACTTCAGCGTGGGGAAGATATTGTGCTCAATGTTGAAGGATTGGAACAGGTAATTTCTCCCGGGATGGTGATGGGCCCGCCGCGACCGGGAAGAAAGATAATTTATTCTGGTGATACCCGTCCGATAACTGCAGATCTGCTCGATCATGGGGAATTTGCAGATCTGCTTATCCATGATGCTACCTTTGATGATGCTGAAATTGATCGTGCACGTGAATTTATGCATTCAACTGCCGGAGAAGCTGGAGAGGTTGCAACTGCCCTCAAAGCCGGGCGTCTTGCTCTCTTTCATATCAGCACCAGGTATACATCTGCAGAAAATCATCTGCTTGACGCAAGAAAGAAGTTTACCGGAGAACTCTGTGCCCCAGATGATCTGACGATGCTCGATATTCCGTTTATTGATCGTCCGTGCCCATGAGTTACTGATATTTCACGTTGTATTTTTTTCAATTTTTTATTTTGTTTTTTCTGAATTTTCTTCGATATTTTTCTTCCTTGCTTATACCTGAAAGTGAGTTGGTTTTAAGTCATTCAAACATCCACTATAATGAGATCGGTAGATCGCTTCGCCCTGCACCCCCTGAATTTTTTGGGAAAATCAATTATAAGTCAGACCGTTGCGATATGACCGATGCCGGTGGATTGTACGTATGCCAAAAGAAGCAGAAACTATAGTATTTAGTCTGGGAGATGGGTGCAGTCTCGCTGACGTAGTCGTTGGTAAGACATATTCAGGTATTGTTCAGGGATTTGCAACCTTTGGTACCTTTGTGTACCTGAATAATTCAACAAAAGGGCTTATCCATAAGAGTAATATGATGACAACCCACCAGGAAGGGGACACTATTCTGGTGCGTGTCAACACCATCAGGGATAATGGAAATATTGATCTTCAGGAAGTAATTATCTCCTCTTATCAGATTCAACCGGTTGTCTGTAAGAAAAGGACTGTCTCTCTGGGTGAACTTAAGAGCAAAGTCGGACGCAGGGTGATGATTGAAGGGGTTATCGCACAGGTTAAACAGACCTCCGGGCCCACAATTTTCACCTTTATTGATGCAACCGGCTCTGAGAATGGGGCTGGCTTTATCGAGGCAGGTAAAAGGGCCTTCCCTGATGCAGACCAGGGAGATGTCGTTCGTGCTTCCGGGGATGTTATGCAGCGGGGGGGACAGGTTCAGATAGAACTTGAAAATATTACTGTCCTTAAGGGTGCTGAAGCAGATGAGGTACTTGCAGGAATTGATCGGGCCATTGATGCCCGGGCAGAACCGGCAGATATCCCCCTTCTTGTTGAGAGCGAAGTGCTTGAGAAACTCAGGCCTGCTATGAAGAAAATTGCCCGTCTTATCCGTCGTGCAGTTTTCACAGCTCAGCCAATCCTTCTTAGGCACCACGCAGACGCTGATGGGATTTGTTCCGCAGTATCAATAGAACAGGCAGTAATCGCTCTGATTAATGAGTCAGGGGGAGATTATGACTCTGATTATTTCCTTTTCAAGCGTGCTCCTTCAAAGGCTCCTTTCTATGAGATAGAGGATATTGTCAGGGATCTTGACTACGCAACCAGGGATAACATCAGATTCGGACAGAAGATGCCGCTGGTTCTCCTCACTGATAACGGATCAACCGAAGAGGATCTTCCTGCTATGAAGATGGCAAAGGTGTATGGTATTCCGATGATCGTTTTCGATCACCATCATCCTGATGAAATTGTTGATCAGTATCTTGAGGCGCATGTTAATCCGTATCATGTAGATGGTGACTATGGTGTCACTGCCGGAATGCTTGGGACTGAAATTGCACGTCTCATTTGTCCGAGTGTTGACAGGCAGATTCGCCACATCGCCGCTGTTGCCGGTGTGGCCGACCGGAGTGAAGCACCAGAGAGGCACCGTTATCTTGAGTTATCAGCAGATAAGTTCTCTGAAGAGGAGTGCAAACGTATCGCGCTGGCGCTTGACTATATTCAGTTCTACCTCAGGTTTAATGATGGAAAGGAACTGATAAAAGATATCCTTGATCTGAACGGAAATCATGAACGGCATCTGCAGATGGTTGCGCTGCTTGAAGAAGAAGCGAATGCTGCAATCACAGAACAGGTAAAGACGTGTATGCCGCACGTTGAGCATAGTGTTCTTAGCAGTGGCGCTCATCTGTTTAAGATTGATGTCGAAATTCATGCTCACAAGTTTACCTTCCCGCCGCCGGGCAAGACATGCGGTGAAGTTCATGATCGTCTCTGTCAGCAGTATGTCGGAGAACCTGTGGTTACGCTTGGATTCGGACCCGATTTTGTCGTGCTCAGATCCCGTGGGGTTCTTATGAACATTCCTCAAATGGTTCGCGAACTTCGTGATATGCTTCCTGGAGCCGGAGTGAATGGTGGCGGGCATCTCGTTGTTGGAAGTATAAAATTCGTTGAAGGAATGCGTCCGGAAGTGACCGCACGGCTGACAGAAAAGATTTCTGAGTTCTCAATCGGCTAACTTTCTGTTTTTTTCCGTGGAGTTTTATAATGATTAATCATTGACATTACCGTACCTTTATATGTCTAAACTCATATCTCTATGTACGCTGATGGAGGTAAAATAATGCCATCACCCACACGTTTGAGGGAAAAGTATAATGAGACGCAGACGCGACTCATCACTTATCTCCGGAATGGTCTTGGATCAGGCAGACATTACTTTAAGTCCAAATACATTGCAAAAGATTTGGGTCTGTCTTCCAAAGAAGTAGGCACCAATATGGCAATTCTGGCAGAAATCTGTCAGGAAATATCCATAGTCAGGTGGAGTTATTCAAACAGCACCACCTGGATGGTGAGTCCTGCAAAGAATTAAACCTTTTTTTAACTAACTATTGGGTCTGATGAAGATCATTGCATCCTTTGAGTCACCACTAGAATTTGTAGCAGATATTAATGAAGAGAAGGACTGTCTGATGTCTCAGGACAATACTCAGAATGATCCGGCAACTCTCTGGTATAACATTGATGTTCCTAAGGGCCATGGTCTTGTTCCTGGCGACCGTGTTCGGATTACTGTTGAAAAAATTGAGTGAGGACATGAATCCTGAATTCTTCGGGGTTTAAACATCTCATCCTTGAAAAATTGTTATTCTTTATTTTTTATTTCCCTTCTTTTAAGAGGATGCAGGCCATTGCTCCGTCGCACTAAGAAATATGCTGCCCCCAGACTTGCCATAAGGAGAGCCAGGCCTAAAAGTTGCAGTTCGGTTATATCATTCGTATCTAAAATAATGATTTTCCGTGCAACTGCGATGACAGCAACCATGATAATTACCTCGACGTGAATAACATTATCCCGAAGGTATGCAAGAATAGTTTCAAAGAATTCGATTCCTATCAGGACCAGAAGGAACAAACTGAAAATATCCAGAATTTCTTTGTGCTCAAGTAATGGCAACGGACCATCTAGTAAGTAGAGAAAAATGATATATGCCAGATCCATGACTGATGCAATCAGGACAAGGGCGAGTAATAAGAGTAATACTCCATAGAGCACTTTTTCGAATTTAGATATCAGGCTTAGCATAAATTCTCGTATTTGTTATTGGATGTTGGTGACAAGGAACCTTTCGGTCCTGCGGATGGATATAATCTTGGAACTAAAAGAGGAGGGAGAGGGTTTTAATGCCTGTGTGTTTCTCCATGCTGGGAGATATCAAGACCGACATATTCTTCTTCAGCAGTTACCCGCAGACCTATTAATTTGTCAACAATAAGAGCCAGGATCCATGTTCCAATAAATGAATATGCCAGAACGATAAAGGCTCCACCAAGTTGAAGAATTAACTGACTTCCACTCCCGGCAATGAGTCCGTTTATTCCACCCACCGATGCAGTTGCAAACAACCCGACTGATATTGTTCCCCACAAACCCCCGGTTCCGTGAATTGCCCATGCATCAAGGCTCTCGTCCCATTCCTGCCCTAACCTGAATAATAGTGCATAATAACAGAGAATACCAGATACTCCGCCGATTATTACTGCTTCCATAGGGCCTACAAAACCGGCAGCAGGTGTTATCGCGCCAAGTCCTGCTATGGTGCCTGAAATCATGGAAAGAGAACTTGGTTTTCCTTTGAACCATGCGATAAACATGTACGAAAAGGTTCCGGCAGCAGCAGCGATGTTTGTAACAATAAACGCATTTACTGCGATAGCATTTACTGCAAGAGCACTGCCTGCGTTAAACCCGAACCAGCCGAACCAGAGAATCGCTCCACCGATGAGTGTCATCGGGATGTTACATGGCTGGAGTGAATACTCTCCAAATCCACGGCGTTTTCCAATTACGAATGCCAAGGCTAATGCTGAAAATCCGGCACATATGTGGACGGTAATTCCTCCGGCAAAATCAATAACTCCTATGGTCTGTGCCCATCCTCCCCCCCAGATCCAGTGTGCCACCGGATCATAGATAAGGGTCGTCCAGGCGAGCCCTAAAAGTAAGAATGATGATAATTTTATTCGTTCAGCAACTGCAGATGTGACGATAGCAAGTGTTATCGCAGCAAATGCCATCTGAAATATCATAAAGACCAGTTCAGGAAGGTTTTCACCATCCATGGTCACTCCGACAAGTCCGATATGATCCAGACCGCCAATCAGTCCTCCAATATCAGGTCCGAATGCAAGGGTGTATCCAAAAAATACCCATTGGAGAGAGACCAGTGCAAATGAAATGAAGGAGAGAGTCAGCATTGATATGATATTCTTCCGATGCACAAGGCCGGCGTAAAAGAGTCCGACCCCGAAGGTCATGAAGATGACCATTGCTGTACAGATAAGCACGAAACCTGTATCTACGTAATTGACAGCCATTGATGTCCTTCTCTCTTTGTCAGGTAAATTGCCGGGAATCCTGAGGTAACAGATATGGACATACTGATATCCTTGGATTTGAAGCACTGCTCTGACAAATGATAGAAAGAAGTTTATTTCTCCCTAATATAAAGTTTACCTTATTGGTGATCTGATAGGACTTCTCTGAAGGTGGAACTGGTTTGAGTTATTTAAAAAAAAGAGTGTTAAATCTACCGTTATTTTTGCTATTTAACCCGATTTCTCGTGTTTTTTATTTCTGGTGGGGGTGAATATGCAGGACTTCTTCCTCAACTTCTTCGACCTTATGGATGATCTGATCGAGCAGAGAAAGAACTGCTGGCATTACTGCAATAGCGCCGATGAGTGAGAACAGGACTGCAATGATGGTAGTCAGTCCAAACGTACTGATTATTGGGAAATTTGAGAGTATAAGTGCCGAAAACCCGAAGAATGTTGCAAATCCGGATACCATGATGGCAGAACCGATCTTTCTGACACTGTTTTTAATTGCTTCAGTGACATCTGGTGTTTTTTCCCGCTCTTCAATGTAGCGTTCCATCACCAGAATGGTATACTGGCAGGCAATACCGATAGTCATCGACCCAAGACAGGCAGTCATCGGATTATAATCGATACCCAGTACATACATGGCAACTGCATTCCACCCAACGATAGCGATGATCGGCACTATTGGGGTAAGTGCATGAATGTTCCGGTACACCATTCCAAGGAACAGGGCTACAAGCAGGAAACCAAGATAGGTCATTGCTTCTTTACTTTCAATCAGATCATGGATCAGTGAGGTGAAGAGTTCAAAGCTTCCGGTTATACTGGTCTGAACCCCGGGAGGTGGTGGATTGATGGCAATATCTCCGTATATGAGATGTTTCAGGTTGTTTTTAGCTTCGGTTTCAAGCTTAACGGTATACAGCTGAATGACTGCTTCAGTATTTCCATTAATAAACTGATGTCTGGTTCCTGGTGGTATCCTTTCAATTGCAGCATCGAGCTCAGATTGGATCTCAGGCATCTTCCCATCGTTATACGTCACTACATAGTCAGCGATACTTACTGCATTTGTGAGTTTATTACGGGTCTCAAGTTCACGTTCAGTAAACTCTTTCATCCATTTTACTGTATCAAGGGCTAGGACATTCGATCCGTATACGAGAATCGGGACTGGATCAGTTGATCCGACGGTTCTGGATACTTTATCAAGTGTCAACTTGGCTGGCATATCGGCAGGGACGAATGCTTTTTCGTTTGTATCGATTGGGATCTGCGGATCTATCTGAATGCCGATGAAGGCAACAAGAATTACTACCAGCAGTACGGGGACCGGTTTTTTAGAAATACTGACGGCAATTTTTGAAAGTGCTGCATCTACTGCTTCTGCCTGTTTTGACTGACCTGCTGGTTTTGACTTGTAATTAATTAATATTGCAACAAGGGGAAGACCAATGAGTGTAGTCATATAGCAGGAGATAACGCCGATGATACTGACGAGCCCGAAACTTCTAATCATCGGAACCGGTGAGATAAACATCGCAATAAATCCCATCACGGTTGCGAGCATTGCAAACAGAACTGCAGGTCCGGTTTTTGTTATGGTGGTCCGGATAGCGTCGTTCAGTGAACTTATCCTTGCTTCTTCTTCAAGTCGTGCCTGGAACTGAATTGCATAATCAATACCAAGACCTATCATGACTGGGAAGGCTGCAATAACAGCCATGCTTACCTGAATTTTTGCAAGCCCCATAATACCGAAGGTAATGAGGAGGCCGACTACGACCATAAGAACCGGGAGAAATCTGTTACTTACATAACTGAAGAGAATCCCCATTACAATAACCATGAGGACGAGTGCAGCGATGATCAGCGTGGACATCGACTGCCCCATCTCTTTTCCCATTTCTGAGCTGAATGCAGCTTCTCCGGTGAGTTTAACTGAAACTCCGGGTGGAACGGTGGTACTGTCGATGAAAGAAATGATATTTGCCATTACTGATTCTTTTTTCTCCATGCTCAGGCCGGGATTTAACACAATCATCGACATGGTAAGGAGATTCGACGGAACATACCGCTTTAGAACTGAGGGGGATATCTTATCGGTAGCTGCAATTACTTCCCCTGCTGATGTAGGAAGTGTTCCGCCATTTGCATCTTTCATGACATCCGCAACGCTGGTCATGGAAGAAACATGCTGCAGGTTTTCTATCGGCTCCCGAATTGAATCCAGATATGCAAGGACTTCAGGACTTTTTGGGTTATTGCATTCTACGAGAAGGACTAATGTGTTCTGCTGAAATGTATCAGTATAATGGTTGATCTGTATTCCCCTTGCAGATGCCGGGTCCAGGTAGGTGTCATTTCCGGTCACCATGGAGATCATTGTCATACCAAACAAGGATGCCAGAATCAGGACGACAAAAATCTGGAGAATATTTTTTGGCCGATTGATAACAAGATCGGCTATTACTGAAAAAAATGAGCGCATGGTGAATCACCCGCGTTTCGTTCAGGATACCGGGGCCTTACGCCGTGAATAGAGATAGTATGCGCCACCAAGTATGATGACAAGGATTAGTGCAATAATTATCGGATTTCCAAAGATTGCTTCCATTCCCGATTTTTGAATGACATTGATTGGTATTTTTACTGTGTCTGATATCTGGCTGTTATCAAGGGCGTCACGGTATCTGACTTCTGAATCAAGTGCGTAAGTCTTCTTTGTTGACCCAGCTGCTGCTGAAATCTCAAATTTTGCAGCTCCAACTTCCCCTGGTTTGATGTCGCCTAAGTATGCAAGGTCATCGTTGCTTGTAAAGGGGTCTACTGCACTGATACGGGCTTCAGCACTGTATGCAGTTGCATCTCCCATGTTCTGGTAGGTAACTTCTACAACCTTTTTCTGCCCTGGTGAAATTTCTGATGGAGGGCTTGTCACTTTGAAGGCTACTTTCGCCCCAACTGGAATTCCAACTTCTTCTATCGGGGTGTCAAGGGTTTCTCCATCTGTATTCTGGTATGAGATCAGAACCTGGAGCGGATATGTCTGTGGTTCTGCATCTTTGGACACTGAAACCTTGAACTTTGCATCGATCTCACTTCCTGGAACGAATTCACCGATATAGACTGAACTGTCAACAGGCACAACCGGAGAGTTCCCGCTTCTGACTAGTTTGGCGATTGCTTTACTTCCTGCATCAGCTCCACTGTTCTTCAGCGTTAATGTAACAAATCCTGAACCACCGGCGTTAATATTTTCCGGAGTTACTGCAAGAATATCCAGGTTAATCGCTGATTTGACTACCAGCGGAAGCTCAACTGTCAAATCTTTCTTGACATACCGATAGGTCAGACTGTCAGTTCCCTGCTGATCAGCATCGGCCAGATAGGTGTAATGAATGTCAAGGGGGAGAAGATACGTGCCTGCTTTTGCATCATCTTTTACTCTGATGTCAAATTCCACAACAGAACTGTCAGAACCTTTGATATCACCGATCATCCGTGGGTCTGATTTTATAAGAATCGGGGAATCGCCAGAGTTCAACGCTACGGTTACCATTTTTGCTGTGCTTGGGACGTCGTCCCGCTCAACAATCCCTGACTGGACCATTTTCATAGTATTCAGGCCGGTATTCTGGATCATCACCTTCATGGTGACTGTCGTTCCCGGGGAAAACTCGTTACTTCCTGCAATGCTCGCTGCCAGATCTGGTGATCCGGACAGGTACTTGGTTCCGGCAAGAGCCGGGGCAGCGAGCAGAACGGTAATTACCATACTAATCGCCACGAATGTCGATAGTTTTTGCATATGATTTTTCATGATTTTAAATTCCTCATAAATTTCGGGTAATAATTGTACTTCATCAGAGATGCATGTATGGATTTCGCATACTGGTGGTGTCGGTTTTTACATTCTGATAACTTTTCGTTGTGTGGTTTTACATTGCATGCAGGTTTTGTGCTGTTATCTTTAAAGATCTGTTCTTTATGTATATATTCATTTGCTTCATTTGTTACAAATATGTGAATCATATATTATTACAAATGTTTATTGCATATGTGGGTAACTTATTTCTGTTTCACTCTCCTATATGTACAAATGCAACGGAACGCAGAGGAACTTTCCCTGGTAAAAGATCTACTCAGAGCCCATCCGCAGGGCATGAGTATTACTGATATTGCAGAAAAACTAGGGAAGAATAAGCACTCTGTTGGTCGCTATCTTGATATTTTACATGCTTCTGGGCACGTAGATCTGCGAACCTTTGGTATGGCTAAAGTCTATACTCTCTCCTCCCGCGTCCCTCTTTCAGCCCTCCTGAGTTATACCACTGATCTTGTTCTGGTTGTTGATACAAACCTTCGGATAATACAGATAAATGATACATTTCTCTCATTGATCGGTCTTAAGAAAGAACAGGTCATTTTTCAGGATATACTATATCTTCCTGCTCCTGATCCTGTGGTTCTTTCATTTCTTACCGATCTTGCGGGAAGGATAAAACTACAGAAGGATACTGATGAAATTGAGCTCCACACCGATCCAAAACAGTTTTTCTACCTCCAGGTAATTCCTACTGTTTTTGATGATGGAACCAGTGGAACAACTGCAATCTGTAAAGATATCACTACAGAGCGAAGGGCCATTACCGAGATGCGTGAGGCTAATGAGTTCTTTAATGATTTGATTGAGAATCTGACTGATGGAATTATCGTTGCCGAAAAGGATGATATTATTTTCATCAATGATCGGTTTGTTGAGATCACCGGGTATACTAAGGAAGAGATTGCGGTAATGAAACCCTGTGATATCGCAGCAGAGGGTGAGCGGGAACGATTTAACTGCAGGTACCGGGCGATGGAGGAAAAGCCTTCCTCCCTTCAGGATTTTAGTTTCTGGGCAGAACGAAAGGACGGAGAATTCAGGTACCTCAATGTCAGGATGTCAGAAGTCTGGTATGGCGAAAAACTTCGGTATTATGTGCTGATATCAGATATGACAGAGCAGAGGGTTAGAGTGGAGCAGGAAAACCTCCAGTGGACGATTATGCGCCGGGTTGTGGATCAGATTTCCCACCCTATCTATTGTTACCACGCAGATGGAACGTTTTTCCTGGTAAATGAATCTTTTTGTAAAATTTACGGGTTTTCCTGTCTGGATGATATGATGGGAAAACGTCTGCAGGATATTTTTTCCAATGACATTTCTACCTCATTTACCGCTGGTGATGATCAGCTCATTATGAAAGGTGGCAATGATTTACAATCAGTTCTGGTGCCAGGCCCGGATGGGTTGGTTTCATATCCTGTTGAAAAATCTGCAGTACATGTTGGCGAAAGCGGTGGCACGTATATATTTGGGATTATTCTTACCAATTGTGCAGGTTTTCCCTCAGAATTGAAAATGTTCATGCCTTGATTCTCTCTTTCTCTGGTACATCTGTGCACCTCTTATGATTTGAAAGCAGGTATGGCAGACACATCATGGTAAGGTGAGAAATTAGCCTTTAAATATTGGCACAATAATCTGCTGATATCTTTTCTGACCCATACCTATGTATAGTACGATAACCGTTCCTTGTATACGCAGACGTAGAGGTGGTTCTCCCCGGCACTCTGGGGGGAAAGACCGTTCGGTACGATGGGACGCTGGATATCATCCAACATTTGGGAATCCTTCGGTGACATGGTAATCGCATCGGGCTACCTTAGTTACGAATGCTAAAAAAACCGTGATCGCGTTATGGAAGGAAAGAAGTTATACGTCGGGAACCTCACATATTCAGTAAGTGAGGACCAGCTCAGAGATTTATTCGCAGAGTACGGCACTGTTGAAAGTGTCAAGGTTATCGAACAGAAAGGATTCGCTTTCGTTGAGATGGGTTCTTCTGAAGAAGCACAGGCAGCTCTTGATGCTCTGAATCAGAGTATTTATGAAGGGCGCACCATGCATATTGACGAAGCAAGACCTATGCAGCCCCGCCGTGACTTTGGTGGCAGTGGCGGACGCTCAGGCGGCAGCGGTGGATATGGTGGCCGAAGTGGTGGTAGTGGCGGTTACAGCAGTGGCGGCTATGGCGACTCCGGACGGGGCGGCCATGGTGGTCGGAGCGGTGGCAGCAGCAGCGGCGGCTACAGCGGTGGAAACCGAAGGAAATACTAATTCCCCTCTTTTATTCCTGTAAATTTCCGTTCGCATATTTTCAGCACGTTGTATCTTTCTGGATTTGTTTTTACTTCAATACTCCTTAGCCTTTCGAAATGCATAATTGACTTCTTCCCATGCTTTATCTATAAGTCTTTTATAGTATCCGGTGTCCACTCCGTTAGGGTCAAACGCAGGATCTGCCTGGGTTCTTTTCTCATCTCTGACAATATATGATGCATCCATTCCGGGTTTGAGTTTTACTCCGTGGGATTTGTAGGTCTCAAGTACTGCCTGGGCGATGCACCGTTTCCCATAGTCTTCCCTGCCTATTCGCCGGGTGATAACAAGATCTGCAGGATTAGCCCGGATAATTTCATCCCGGTACCGGGAATATATTTTTTCTGCCTGTGAATGGAGTCTTCCCAGTTCTTCTATCTCCTTTGCGCAGGACATCAGATGAAAGATTTCATGTTGCATTCGTTGGACATAGGGTGGGCTGCTCCTCCTGCGTGCGGCAACTCCCCGGAATTTCATCTCTCCTGATTTGAGTCTTCCATAGTAGTTGCTATAAGATCCGGTCCCGTCTGCCTGGGGGAGAAAAACTATCCAGTCATATACTTCATACTCTGTTTGAAATTCAGTCAGTTCTTCTATCGCGTCAGCGATCTGCTTCGGACTACACTGCTGGACAAAGAGGCAGTCGATAATTCCATGCAGAACTTTTCCCTGCATTGTTTCAATCAGGGTGATACATTCCTGTAAAACATCGGTTGCCTTCAGGGTAATCTGTTCATGTACTTCGATTCTTCCAAATCGTGCATTTTTATATCCTGTATATCCAAAACAGGTCACCAGCATCCATTTAAGTATGCCATCCATTCCTGCATACCGGGGATCGATTTTTTTACGCTTTTTTGTTTCAAGTCTGAGCTGAAGTACCGGCTTTAGAACTGCAGACAAAAATCCATTTCGCTTCGGGTGATCTAACGTTTCGGGAGAGAGATTGTATTTTACCATGATGGATGGGTAAAAGGAGGTGAAATCAATCTGGGTTACTCCTTCGTAAACTCCCGGTTCTGGCTGAAGTGTCAGACCACCCCGGTATTCAAGCCGCATATCATCTTTATTTCTATGTGTTTCTGCATCGTTTTTTCTAAATGGGACCGCTATTCCCCGCGATAGCGCTTCGTATACTTCATAACTGGAAATTATGGTTCCGGGTGTGAGTCGGCAGGTCAGGTTTGGTGAGAGGCCGGTGAGCCGGGATGCGAGCAGGATACCCCTGATATCGCCTTCCCGGTACATAAAACTCTGCCGCGTGTCAACAATCAGCCTGCCTTCAGGCATCTGTGCGCCGAGACGGTGCTCCATCCTTCCATAACTGTAGTATGATCTCGATGAGAGTGATCGAAATCTCCCTGTTCTGCTCAGGGTGTTGTGCAGTCCCATCTCCCGGGCACAGGAACAAATCTTTGCTGACCAACAGTCATAGTCAGGAAAAAGGATAACATCAGGGTCATGGGATTGTATCGTGTCAAAGAGATCATCTATAAGCTGGCGTAGTGGCCCGTTAAGAATAACGTCTCTTCCCTCTGTGGTTATTGATATTGATTCCGGATGATCTGATCTGTGTGGATTTGCACTACACGTTATCTCCATTGTTGCCAGAGGGAGTTCAGGGTCAATGATGAACCGGTCAGATCCTGCAAACCCCCCTGGAGCGGTTTTGTGCTGTGCACAATATCTTTGTTCTGGCCGGATGTCTACGTTATAGAGCTTTACCTGATGCCTGGTCTGCTGCTCAATTTTTTCTGCAACTTCCCGTCCGGCCTGGATTGCATATCCGTCTAATTCTCCATATATTGTTTTGATGCAGCATTCTTTCATCTGAAATAGCGATTCTAATTCTTCAATCATAGAATAATGAAGGTGTGGGTCAGGGAATGAGACAAGGAATTGTGGCATATACTCATGAGGGGTGCACATGAGCGATCCGTTGCATATTTCAAAGAGTATGATCCCGTCTGAAGATCTGCTGATATCGAGGATAAATGAATTGTTTTCATCTGATACTGCAGTCATGATCTTATGTCCAGGGTCTGTTGTTTTGATGTCACTTTGTTTTTGATTCTGGTCTGTATTTTATGTGGTGTAATTGCACATGCCACACGGTTGGCATAGGGTTCTATCTGACTGAGCCAGATATCGGGTATGAGTGCAAAAAGGACTATTGATCCTCTTTCTGCTGCCCGTTGACGGCATCGCTCTCCTACTGGTATTATCAGGTCACTATTATCATCATACAGACCCCGGTCATGTTCAAAGAGGGTGAGTGGCTCTTCGATTTCTTCAAGAATTGAGAGCATCTGGTATGCGGTGAGTGCCCTTCTGACTTTAAATCTGTCTGAATCAGCGGTAATACCGGGAAGCACCTGCGGATAGTTTCCACAGAGGTACAGTACCCGGCCCTGATGCCTGGTCAGCAGTGTGTTGAGCGCTTCGCATATGATTGGACCTGGAGCGATGATTATTGAGAATGTGCCTGGTGTGAAGGAGAACCAGGGATGAATGCTGGCAGGCATGGCTTACGAGGATCCTAAAACCTCGTATCTAAAGGTGAGGTAAACAGGGTGAAAGTGAAGGGGAAAAAATTAACGCTGTGGATTTGGCAAGATATCTGAAATTGAACGCTGGGAATCTATGATTACACTTTTGCTTACATGTCCCTGACAAAGGTGCTGATGAAGGGTAATCATGGTAACTTGGTTGAATATTCGTGTTTATCTATGTTTTTGTCGAAATTACCTGGTTTTAACTGGTGCAATGAGTCGCAACTGAAAAAAAGAGTTGGACAATTAATCTTCTATCTAACGCACAGCGCTATAGTGCGGCTGACCACTACTTCAATATGCTTTCGTTACTCTGCTTTTAACTTTCTGCCTCCTCTTATATCCGTTCTGGCGGTACATACTTAGAAGAACAATGACGATCTATACCGTCTGCCAGACTAATGTAGTCAGTGTGTCACCTCACACCACCATCGCATTTGTATCGGATTTGATGAAACAGAAGAATATCGGATGTGTTATCATCACCGAAGATCACAAGCCGGTGGGTATTGTCACTGATCGCGACCTGGCGCTCAGAGTTGATCTCACCGCAGCAGAAAAAGCCGTTGATCCGATATCTACAGTAATGACTCATGAAGTCTGTACTATCAGAAAGGATACCGGTATATTTGAAGCAGTACAGGTAATGAAGTCCTCACGTGTTCGCAGGCTGCCTGTTGTTGATATGGGTGGAAGACTCGTCGGTCTTATCACTGTTGATGATATCGTCCGGCTGCTTGCTCGTGAGCTTGGAGAGATTGCACGGGTAATCGGCAACGAAAGCCCGAAGATTTAAGGTTTCCCTGAAAAAAATTATTCAGGGGTTTGCTTTTTTTTCATGGACATTTTTTGTTTGATCAACCGAGACAAACTGAGGATTGTTTGCTCACTCCAGTTGAAGTTGTTCTTCGTCTGATATTATGTCATCTGTGATTGCCGGTCTGATATGTTCATGCATAAGTGGTGGAATTAGTTCGTAGTAATCTGCTACTGCCTGTGAGCCTTCCATGATTAGTGCATAATGGGCTTGACCCCATTCCGGATAAATTAATGAACCGATAACTGCCGCATCCTCTGTTCCCCTGACGTATGTCTGCTGGTATGACATTTTTTCATTATCTGTTGTAATTATCGGGTCTTTGGTCATGCAGATGCGAAATCCGAGTTTACTCATGTATCCGGCCTGGAATGTTTTTATCTCGTCTTTTGTCATCTCCTTGTGTGTCTGATCAAGAATATATTTTATCCGGGTTTTTTTATCCGGGGAAGATGCGGTAAATGCTGCATTATCCGGGTTTTCAGTTTCGTTTTTTTCACTTACAACGCTCCACCCATGTGGAATATCAGTCAAAGCCCAGGGACGCATCTCTTCGGGCTGCCAGATGTCAGCTGATACGGGTGTGGATCCGGTAAGTATAATTATCGCTGCCAGAATAATTTTCAAAATTGGTATTCTGACCCTCATTGCTTGTATATCTAAAAAAGTTTCCCTATTATTCATGTGGATTAGTTTGTACATCTATGGGTAAAACGTCTTGTGGAATGTATAAGGGCGTTTGTGTAAAAAAGTTCTTATGGTTCCATCAGGGGTCCCTGACAAATGGATGTAACAGAGTTTTTATGTAAAAAATGAAGGACTAATTATTTCCCGATATTGAACCGTTCCATCTCACGTGTAATCCCGTCAAGGGCAACAGTAGCCTCATTAATTGCCTGAGCAATACAATCAAGAGAAACTGACGATTCCTCAGTAAGAGCCGCTGTGTTTCCCAGTTCATTGATTGTAGCCTCAAATGATGCATGGAGTATTGCGACCGCTTTCATGATCTCTTCAACAGCATCAACCTGGTCACCGCATGAAGATGTGACAACCTCAATACGGGAGGTAATTTCATGAATATGTCTGGTTATTTCAGAAAATACTTGCAGGATGTCAGAAACAGCTTTTCCACCTTCAGTGATTTGTTCGGTTGATGCCTTTATTGTTCCTCCCATCAGGCTGGATTTTTCCTGTAGCCGGGTGATAATATCGCGTATTTTCTCAGCTGATTGTTGTGATTCGAGTGCAAGTGCTTTGACTTCACCTGCAACGATAGCAAATCCCCGCCCGGCCTCTCCAGCACGGGCAGCTTCTATCGCTGCATTTAATGCGAGAAGACTTGTCTGGTCAGCAATATCTGTAATAATTTCTACGATTTGACCTATTGCCTTCATCTGTCCTTCAATTTCTTTGATGATGATTCTGGTTTCCTCATGAGAGGTGAGGATGGATTTCATACCGGTGTCTGCACGGACACTGAATGCAGATCCTGTATCTGATAATTGTTTTGACTGTTCGATGATTGTAGCAAG
>Ga0351906_1002_pt1 | contig 46649 bp, 46 predicted proteins | sample BONcelHT113001E5_FD_206866 | JGI IMG/M metagenome (GOLD analysis project Ga0351906, IMG submission 206866) | Enriched cells from coal bed in the Powder River Basin, Montana, United States - BONCAT cells T11 rep1 HSBNCT.T11.300.1.E5 ... | reverse complement strand
GGCATAATAGAGAACGCGATTCATTAACCAGTCTTCACGGGTTGATATAAGGTCATATAAGAGCTGCATAATCAACCTTTCCTCCCTGGTGTTGTAATTTGAATCTCAATTAAATATCAAAGGGAAAGAATTATTCCCGAACAGTATGTAAATCCCCTTGTGCTGATTACTTTCATAAAGACAGCCATGATTTATAGGGTTCCTGTACCTGATTATTACATACAAAACCCTAAAAAATAGCAAGAATTATTTAGTTCCCGCCCGGAAAAGGCCCTTTTTCGTCCCGGCAGCATCAATCCGCGGTCTTTCTTGCGGAAATTATTTCTATTTTTTTCAAAACACATCATCAGCCCTCTGATGATAATAACTGACACCGCCTGTAAACTACCCTTGACAAGTAAAAAGAGGCTTTCTATACTTCCATTCATGAAAACAATATCTTGCCAGGGAAAATAAAATAATGGGTTTTATTTTTTCGATTGCCCTTTTCACCTATATAGTTATTATCTGTATTCCCTGTATCTCCCTGGCATTTTTTGCTTTTAAGAAGAGAACCGATAAAGATCATTTCTGGATACTATCCGGGATAATGTTGACAATATCCATATTACTGCAAGCGATTTATGTTTATTGGCCATATATCGATACCCATTCAGCGCATGTTTGGAGTTTATTCTACTCCATCATCATCGGGTGGCATTCACTGCTGATTCTGATCTTCACAGTTTTTGTCTCAATTTTAAGTAACAGAATGCCGATTTTAAGAGGGATTTCCTTTGGCGCGGCTCTTTCGCCTTTAATCTGGCTGATTATTGCATTATCCGGATGGATACCTGCAGTATTAGGAATTTCACTCAAATACTGACAAACGATGGAAGTCTCAACTTTGAAGGGAGCAGATAAATTGAAAAAAATAATTCTGTTTGCCTTTTCACTCTGTCTAACGGCCTTGATAGGTGTTTTGGGCGGCTGTTTTCCCGTTCCTCTTCCCGGTCCTTTTGAAGGATGTGTGACTGATAGCCAAAGTAGTAAGCCCATTGGCGGGGCTCTTGTAGAGGCAGAAAGCTGGTGCCACGATAACCCATTGCCGGATGGTCCGGGAAATTTCTTTGTTATTTCCAACACAAAAACGGACAAAAACGGTTTTTTTAGAATAGAGAAAGAAACTCGACGAGGTGGCTTGTTCGGTTGTAGTTTTGCACTGAAAATCAGCGCCGAAAATTACATCCAGACCAACCTTCTTTATGAGCCCAAAGAATACGCTCTGCCGCCTTCGACTGCAGCTTATCCGTTTATAAATACTTCCGCTTTAAAAGTATTTCCCGCAAAATTGGAGATTCAACTTGCACCTGCCATACCGGTTTTTCTTAAAGCCATAAAATCAGGAAATCCTTCTTATCAGGAAACAGCGAGAGAAAAACTGACCAAAATTATAGGAGTCGATTACGGATATGATTCTGACAAATGGGAAAAAGCCATTGCCATAAAAAAGGGTTCCGATGAGTAGCTTACCCCCCCTTGGCCAAATAGGAATGTTTGGTACACAAAGGGGACAGCTTGCTGTAATCCATAGCATTACTTTTTGAGAATTATAATTGATTTGAGGCGGCAATCGTCATAGTTAAAAACTTATCGGATAAGACTAATCTATCTTCGATTGATTGAGACTCGTGAATATCCCATCAAGTACCGTGCTGATCCAGATTCGTTTGAATAGCACCAATGATGAAGGGTCTGGAGAAAGACTGTCTCGTTCTGTATGCTACAGGTTGGGTTCTCAATATATTTTACATTTCACAACAAAAACTTTCCAATAAGCCTGCTGATGTGTATAATATGGGTAATTGATACACACAGGAGGCAAAAATGAGAACAAATGTTGTTCTTGATGATGATTTAATAGCATCAGCCCTTAAGGTGTCTGGTCTGAAAACAAAAAAAGATGCCATAGAGGAAGGGCTGAAATTGTTAGTTCAGTTAAAAAGCCAAAAAGAAATCAGGCATTTTCGAGGAAAACTTAAATGGACTGGCAACCTCGATGAAATGCGGTCAGACAAATGATTCTTGTTGATTCATCCGTCTGGATCGACTATTTCAACGGCAAGAAAACGGCTCAAACAGATTGTTTGGACGTGTCGCTCGGGAACACCCCCATTGTAATAATCGATCTCATCCTGACCGAGGTGCTTCAAGGGTTTCACAGTGATAAAGACTTCAAGGCAGCAAGGGACCTCCTTATGCTAATCCCTTTCATGACAATGGGAGGGCAGGAACTGGCATTGGAGAGCGCGATGAACTATAGGTTTTTGCGGAAAAAAGGTGTTACCGTGAGGAAAACCATAGATGTTATTATCGGAACCTTCTGTATCCGTTATGGACTGCTGTTGCTCCACGATGACAGGGATTTTGATCCGATGGTGAAGTTCCTGGGATTGAAGATAATTAAACCATAATGGATCGTTTCAATGGTATTAGGCAGAAATATTTCCTGGAACGCCTCGGTGCAGGCAAATCCGTGAGGGCTTACGTCGGAAGATCGCAAGGCGGCAGCAGACCGCCAAACATGGACATTTTTGCTCGGCCAAGCTCGCAATGAAACCTTGCCGACATGCCATTGACTGATCAGAGGAACAAAGACAAATTGCTTAAGAATAAAAGCAAAGGTAAGAAACTTTTGAAAAAACCGCTATTTATTACAGGAGGCAATATATGAGCTACTATGTTTTCGGCAGTAACATATCCTATAGGGATTATTTGCAGGCCAAGAGTTTTTCACAGGATATAACATCTGCTTCGCGGGAGGCAGGGCGTCGAGTGAGCATGGAGGTGTCGCGGCAGACCCGTGAGGTCATTGCTTCAAATGAGGCATTGGCGCGTGAGAATATCCAGGCAATGGAGGCAGCGAGCGACAGGCTTTCAAGCACTATGGAAGCTGGTTTTTCTCAGCTTTCCTATGATCTTCAGGACATTTCCGCCGGTATATCGGAACTGAATGCCACCTTTCACTGGGGTTTCGGCCAGATGATTGCTGAGATGGGTCATATGAATGACGCCCTCTCCGAGCTTATCAAGATCGCCAAGACGCCGGTGCAGACCGTCGCATTCAATCACTTTGAGATTGCCCGTGATGCCTACCGTCAGCAACTTTATGAGGAATGTCTGGAGGCGCTCGACAAGGCCATTTCCGGTGACCATACATCTCCCGGCTATAAGCTGGAATGGCGGTTCCATCAGATGAAAGGCACTATTCAACTCGGTTTCGCAGACGGCGACCTTGCCCTCATGGATCATGCCAAGGCAGAAGAAACCTTTCTCCTTGCTGCCCGCTATGCCAAAGCTGACTACCCGGAACATGCCGGTCAGGCATTCCTTTCCGCAGGATGGGCGGCTTACTGCCAGGGCAGGATGAAAGAGGCCCTATCTCACACGGAACAGGCTATCGGCGTCCATCCACGCCTCGGCGAGGCGTTCTTTCAGGCGGCCAAGGTTCGCATGGCCCTGGGCGAAGTAGATGCAGCTCTACCCATACTGGGAAAGGCTATTGACCTTGATCGTTTCTACGCCCTCAAGGCTGCCGGAGACGGTGATTTCCAGAAGCACGACAAGAACCTTCGTGACTTTCTCGAAGCCCTGCGCATGGAGAAATACCGCCAGAGTGTGCCTTTGGTAAAGGCGGCGCTTGAGAAACTCAGGTTCTGGCGGGAACACTCGGCAGATGCCTCGCGCAACGAAGCAGTAAAACGTATGGATGCCTTCCTTGCCGAAGGCAGTCGTTGGCCGCTCCTTGATATGTTGGCTGTTGTGCAGGATTTGGAGAATACTCTTGGAGAAATAGAAGGGGCTGCTAAAGGTTCACTGATTATTGTCACCGAAAAAGTCTCATCTAATATTACCAGATCGCGGGAAGAGACATATCCCGTTGAGGAGGTTTACGAGGAAGAGGTAGTTATAAAACCTGGCGGGTTTTTCAAAAAAGCAATAAAAGAGAAAAGAACGGCGACTCGTACGGTTATGAAGACCCGCACAGTGAATATTCCAGTGGAGAGCATCAGAGACGATTTCTATCAGGGTCTCGGGGAAAAGATTGCAAGCATCGAATTCTGTCCCATCCAGGCCGGTACATTTAAAATGGGGGAAGGCAATAATTCTCACAAGGTAACGATCAGTAAAGACTTCTATCTCGGAAAGTACCTCGTAACCCAGTCCCAGTGGGAGGCAGTGATGGGGAACAATCCAAGTAATTTCAAAGGGACAGACCGCCCTGTAGAGAACGTCTCATGGGATGATTGTCAACAGTTTATAGAGAAACTCAACAGTAAAACAGGTGATAACGTTTACCGGCTTCCTACAGAAGCAGAATGGGAATATGCCTGCCGGGCAGGAACAAACACTGTCTACTTTTTTGGAGATAGTGAGTCGCTGTTAGGTGAATATTCCTGGTATGGTACAAATTCAGGAAATGAAACCCATCCGGTGGGGCAGAAGAAGCCCAATGCCTGGGGGCTTTTTGACATACACGGGAACGTATGGGAGTGGTGCCTGGACTGGTATGGCGATTATCCTTCGGGGCCGGTTACAGACCCCAAGGGACCTTCTTCAGGCTCATACCGGGTGAATCGGGGCGGCAGTTGGGACTTCGACGCGAGGCGCTGCCAGTCGGCGGACCGCGGCTACAGCTCGCCCGACTTTCGCTACAACGGCATCGGTTTCCGCCTGGTGAGGATGGCCTGATGACACTTGGCGCTTTTTCTCTTAAACCCTTGGGGTCTTTTCGGCAGGAGCGGAGCAAGGCAGGGAGCGAAGCGCAGCCGCTCCTTCCTTGCGAAGCGGCCATCGGTTCCCAACGTCTGCGGTATTGTTTGGAGTTGGCAGCAGGATATTCTATGATGATAGGGGCATAGATGCTGGCAAGAGTTATCACACTTCGTTTCGATCCGTTAACAGGCTCTTTCGACGACAGTCCTTTGCGCGATTTAATAAAGGATAAGGAGGTTCTTGCCATAAGGGGAAGGGCGTTCACGCTGCCGTGAAGAAGGAATAGATATTTGCCCGGCGTTTCCCCTATTTTCTGCAATGCGACATACGTAAATATTTTCCGAGTGTTGACCATCAAGCTCTGTTTTTGACAATGAAAAAGAGATGATAGGCAAAATAATTAAGGTGGTTTCGAGGCAGTTCCGGCTGATTCCTTATTATGCCGCAAAAATTGCTAAGAAAAAATGGATGTGTTAATGTATAATGTCCAAAAAAAGAGGAGGGCTGTGATGCATGGGATGAAAGAAATAATAGAAGAAGCAGAGTCACTTCCCATAGAAGAAAGGGTCGTGGTCATCGATTCCTTGCTTAAAACAATTAACCCTCCGACAGCAGAAATAGATATTGAATGGATAAAAGTTGCTAAAAGACGAATTACAGAGTTGCGATCAGGACAGGTGATGCCTGTCTCAGGCAATGAACTCTTCGCGAGAATCCGTAATCGTTTCGAGAAATGACCTTTTTATTTCACCCGGAAGCAGAAGAAGAATTCTTTGCAGCTATCGACTTAGAGTAATCGGGCTAACAAAATATTTACATATTCAGGAACATTCACGCCGTCCCTCAATTTTCTTGATAAAGTATAAAATGAGAAATATAATAAGAAAAATATGAACATAGAGACTATCAGGAGAGAATCAGAAGGATAATCTTATGCGTATCACTGCTTATAATCTTGAATCAAGATATCCTGATGAAAAACGCTCTTTCCGGAAAAAATGCAGTGCAGATTTTACCCGTAATGAGCTATCTATGATAGGAGAGATATTTCGTTGGCTTCAATCAATGCTTCAGTAATGGAGATAATTGGAAAATTCCTTGCCAGTTTACGTGAAGAGGGCATCCGTGTAGATTCTGCCTATCTTTACGGTTCCTATGTGAATGGAACTGAAACTGAGTGGAGTGATATTGATGTTGCCATCATTTCTCCCGACATTTCCCATGATAGCTTTGAAGAAAGAATTCGCTTTATGAAACTGTCATCCAGGATAGATAAGAGAATAGAGCCTATGCCCTTTGCGTGGGATGCATTTGTAGACGAGAATCCTATAGTATGGGAAATTAAAAGAAAAGGCATTTCAATACAAAGATAGTGAATGGCAATGAAGGCAGTAAACAGACTGCGACTGTTATCTGAAAGAAAGAAATTGTCAAAAGTTACAAAAAAATTATTACACACAATGAGTAATGATGAGCGTTTGCAAAGAGAAAACAGGAGAAGATAAAGTGAAGTATGGGAAATGAAGAAAATTCTTCATTTCCGCCGGATTCATATAAACGTATATGTGAATCCGGCTTGGAGTGGTTAGCGGCATATCGGGATTGTTCAGGTTTGGATGGGCTGTTAGTCTTACAGGCCGTAATCGTACTGAATGTACGATGGAGGATCGTAAGACGCAGCAGACCGCCAAAGATGGGCAATCCCGAAGATGCCGCTAACCGACCAGGGGAAAACACTAAAAATGTACAATAGACTAAACAATGAAACAAATACTTTTGACAATATCCAAAACACAATAGGGGAGAAAATTATGGCGACTAAGAAGGTGAATACAAATCAGGAGTTTCTCTATGTTCCCACAGGGAGTATTACGGTGCTTGAACAGGTGCGGTCAGGTGTTAATGTTGAATCGGACTCATTTAAATCTCTCATGCAGTCAATTAACGACAAGGGTATAATTGAACCGCTTATTGTAACGGCGCAGGATGGAAATCAGTATATGCTTATCTGCGGTGAGAGGCGTTATCTTGCAGCGCAAAAACTGAGACTTGAATCCGTGCCGGTGCGCGTCATAGAGGCAGGCAAAGAATCAGGAGAAGTGATAGCCTACCAGCTTACGGAGAATTTGCAAAGAGAAGACTTAAATCCCATAGATCAGGCCAATGGCATTTTTGCCTTTTTTCAGGCAAAACATCCTGATAAGGGGTACAATTTGGATGGGGTAATGAGTGAGTTAGTGATGTACAATCGAAGGCAAGAAGACGTATCAAAAGAAATTGCGGAAACTGTTTCCGCAATTTCTAAAATCGCTGGGAAGTCAACAAGGACAATGCTTAACGTAATTTCACTTTTAAAACTTGTTCCGAAAATTCAGGATGAAATCGTAACAGGAAAACTGCCTGTTTCGCAGGGATATATTTTTGCCGCCAACCTGGGCAGCCCGGATTTTTTTACCATATTTGATGAAATAATGGAGAAGCCTGTAACAAATGCAAAATTGGAAAGGATGCTCACCGAGTATAAGAAAGGCAAAGCCAAAACCAAAACAACAAAACATAAACCAATACCCATGAAAAAGAAGATTGCAGGTTTACAGACTACAAAAACATACTTTCAGAAAAAGACCGGTATGTACGCAAAACCCGATCTTCAGGCATTCCTCGACGAACTTAAGTCTTTGACCTCTTTAATAGAAGAACAATTAAAAAACGCCCCGGAGACGGTACAGACAGAAAAACCGGTTGATAAACCAAGGCCCCAGATATAAATGCGCGCGGCTTCGGCGACTCAGAGTTTATTTCATTTCTTTTTATAATACTCAGAGTAAAGCTTTTCTCCGCATTCAGGACAGATACCATGACTGAATTCCGCTTCTGAATGGTCATGGATATAATCCTCTATTTGTTCCCAATAGCCTTTGTCATTTCGTATCTTTTTGCACGAAGCACATATAGGAAGGAGTCCGCTCAGGGTTTTTACTTCGGAAAGCGCTTTTTTAAGTTCAAGAATAAGTTTCTCGCGCTCTTCCTCGGCAAACTTCTCTTTGGTAACGTCCCGGCAGGTTATTATATATTCATTGCTCCTTAATTGAATGGATATGAAATTAATTATTTTTTCTGTCTTATCTTTACAGGTCACTTTCAGGGTTACCGGTTCTTCTTCCCTTTTTTCAATTCTATCCAGATTATTTACCCATAAAGAATAGACATAATGCCTGTAATCAGTGTCCGGGTATGCCCTTATGAACCAATCCCTCGATGTCGGAATATCATCAAGAGTATACCCCGTTATTTCGGTAAATGTAGCGTTGATATACTGGTACGTACAATCATGACCCAGCAGGGCAACACCGGAGGGATGATTTTCAAGAATAGTAAACAGCTTTTCTTTTTCCTGTTTGAGCATCTTTTCCGCCCATTTCAAATCGCTTATATTGCGAATATTGAACTGAATAATCCTTTTCCGGTCAACCAGATAGACATGGCCGATAAGTTCGGCGATGATATGCCACCCCTCTTTTGTTGCCAGTCGCAGATTATTGTAATATATGTTTCCGCTGTTCCGTAATTCCATGAAGGCAGCTTCCGTTAATACAGTATGCTTGAAAAATTCGATATCCCAGATATGCTTTCCGAGTAACTCATCACGGGGATAACCCAACATCTCAACCGTGAATGGGCTTACATCTTCAACTTTTCCGGTTTCTGCGTCAATAATCAGTATACCGTCCTTGGCAGCCTCGAAGAGCCTTCGGTAATGCATCTCGGAAGCGCGGACCTTTTCTTCCATCTCTTTGCGCTCAGTAATATCTCTGCCGTGCGCAACAATCCTGGTTACCTTTCCGTCAACAGCAACGGGGAAGAAATAGCTGTCAGTCCATTTACCCTCTTGTTCATATTCAAACTGGAACGGTTGTTGTGAAAGACATATATTCTGGATTATTGCCTTTCTTTTTTGTGCGGCATCAGGTGTTAAACGGTCGAATATGTTTGTGCCTATAACGCTATCAGAACCCATTCTGGAGTATAAAGCGCCAGCATTGTTAATGGCAAGTATAGTGCCCTCAGTATCGAATAAATAAATTCTATCGGTTGTGGCATTAATGATGGCAAGGAGCTTTGCTTTCTCATCCCGCAGCGCTTCCTCGGCTTGCTTGTGCTCGGTAATATCCCGAACAACAGAGAGGAAACATTTGCCGTTCTCAATTGCTATAAGCTTTCCGGAAAAAATAATCTGCCTTATCTCGCCGTTTCCTCTCCTCAATTCTGTTTCAGTATCACCAATAAATCCTGCATTATATAGTTGATCAAGAATTGCTCTCCTGCTTTCGTTGTTAACCCAAAAACCGAGTTTTGCAATAGTTTGGCCTATCAATTCATCTCGTGAATGATGAGACCATTCGACAAATACCTGATTGACATCAATTATGCGACCAGTATCAAAATCTGTGATCGCCATAGGGTCCATGGCGAGATCAAAAAAAGCATGATAAAAGGAATCATTCTTCCACAAGGCTCTATCGTCGTCGTTGAACTTTGCTTTATATTCTTCCAGTTCTTTGATCTTCTGTTTTAGTAAGGAATTCTCTTCGATTAGTTTAGGATTTGTTCCGGATGTATTTTCCATCCTTCCCCCATGTAGAGATAAGTAGTACTCTGATATATGAGAATACTACAATAGATGTTTTGAAGTGTCAAAAAGTATTTATACACATAGTTGTCGCTGCCAAAGCCGGAGGGGTGAGTGACTTTCAGTTACAATATATCAATGTTATAGTTACCTTGCAGGGAAGGTATGATATAACCATCTTATGAGGAACAACCTTGCAAGAAATCTACGCGCTATTTACGGCGCAGCCATAGACGGCGTTATGCCTGAGCGAGCTGTTCATCTTAAAGGCAGTTTCCTGATGGATATTTATAAAACAAACAAATTCAAAAAACTCTATGTAGCAGGCTTCGGGAAAGCCTCGTGCCGGATGGCCAAGGGCCTTACAGAAGTTTTGCCCATTGCTGTAGACGAAGGCGTCATTATAACCAAATACGGCCATTGCCGGAATATTTCTTTTGAAAATACGAATATTGATGTATATGAGGCAGGACATCCCCTGCCTGATCATGCCGGTGTTTACGCGACGGGAAAGGTTGTAGAGCTTTTAAATAAAGCTGACAAAGACACGCTTGTTGTTTGTCTTATATCAGGGGGAGGATCAGCATTGCTGGTATCCCCTTATAACGGCATTACCCTGGAAGAAAAGCAGGGTGTTACAGAGATGCTTTTGAATGCCGGTGCGGACATACAGGAACTGAACACGGTGAGAAAACATATCTCGTCAATAAAAGGAGGGAGGCTTGCGCAGATAGCTTACCCGGCACGGGTTATATCGTTGATGCTTTCAGATGTAGTAGGGGACAGGCTCGATGTTATCGCGTCAGGGCCTACTGTAGCAGATCCTTCAACCTTTATGGAGGCGATTTCTGTTATCAGTAAGTTTGACATCATCAAAAAAGTTCCGGCAAAGATCATTGAAACATTACTGAAAGGGGATAAAGGTCTCATTCGGGAAACACCCAAGGATGGGAATCCTGTTTTTAAAAATGTCAGTAATATTATCGTAGGAAATAATATCATGGCAATCAGTTCGGCACAGAAAAAAGCAGAGTCTCTTGGCTACGAAACACATGTTGTTCCCTGGCCAGTAATCGGGGAAGCAAAAACAGCAGGTTCAGAGCTTGCAAAAAAAGCAATAGACCTGCATGACGCAGCAAGAAAGGGTAAAAACAGAAAAATCTGTATGATATCAGGGGGAGAAACAACGGTAAAAGTAAAAGGGTCAGGGAAGGGCGGGCGCAATACGGAACTGGCTCTTACCTTTGCGAAAAGCGTTGAAGGGATTAAGGGAATCTCTATCCTTTCGGCAGGGACAGACGGCACAGACGGGCCGACAGACGCGGCGGGCGCCTTTGCCGACAGCACGACAATCGGCAGGGCCTTGAAAAAAGGCATAAATCCCGATCTCTATTTTGACAATAACGATACCTATACATTTTTTAAAGAGTTGAATGATCTCTTTATTACAGGCCCTACAGGAACAAATGTTATGGATTTACAAGTAATTCTAATCAAATAATATACATATTTTCAGCCTTTTGAAATAATTCTTCCCGGAATCGGGGATGAGCAAGCCCTATTATGGCGATAGCCCTCTCCTTTGTTGACTTGCCCTTAAGGTTTGCAATACCGAATTCCGTAACGAGGAAATGGGTATCCGCCCTTGGCGTTGTAACTGTTGAGCCGTAATCAAGACGGTCTACTATTCTTGATATATTTCCTTTATCGGCCGTGGCATAAAAGGCGATGATTGATTTGCCTTCTTTTGAATCAAAGGCGCCACGAACAAAGTCCAGTTGCCCTCCTGTCCCGCTGAACTGTTTTCCGTAAAGAAACTCCGCGTTACATTGACCGGTAAGGTCGACCTGGAGCACGGCATTGACAGATATCATACGATCGTTTTGTGCAATAACTGAAGGGTGATTTGTATAGGAAACAGGATAACTCTCTATGGAAGGATTATTGTTCATAAACTCAAGCATCTTCTCGTCGCCGATGGCGTTTGTAAAAATATGCTTTCTCGGATGAAGCGTTTTTTTAGCGCCTGTTATTACCCCCTTTTTGATAAGATTAACCATGACGGGACTGAAAACCTCCGTATGAAGACCAAGGTCCTTATGTCCCTCCAGATACCCGCCAACCACGCTCGGCAAGGTTCCGAAACCTAATTGCAGGCACGCGCCATCGGGGATCATCTCCGCGATGGTTTTGCCGATGATTTCATCCTCCGGTCTCGAATCCGGATTCGGTAGCGCAACAAGAGGCCTGTGATTCTCAACAACTGCATCCACCTCGGAGATATGAATGGACGAATCACCGAAAACCCGGGGCATATGATGGTTTACTTCCACAATAAGCTCTCTGGCCGCGCGCGCCGCTGTGGATGTGTAATCGTTCGCTGTGCCGAAAGAAAAAAATCCGCTCTGATCTATCGGTGAAACAGTGGTTACGCAGACGTCAACGCCTATAAACTCCCTAAGCAGCCTTGGCACCTGATGAAAGTGATTGGGGACAAAATAGGCAAGTCCTGTGTGTACGAGTCCGCGCGAACCGGCGCCGACAAATTGGGCGTGGACTTCAACGCAGTCCATCAGATCCGTGGCAAGCAAGGTATCTCGCATATGCTTAAAAGGAAGGCCGGCAAAGACCTTGAGCCTTTTCAAGTCTCCTGTTCTTAAACGGTTAGTGACTGCCATAAGTAAAGCCGGAGGTTCTGCCAATCCAAAACCGTGGACCAGCATATCGCCTTCCTTTACCATGCCTGCTGCCTGTTCCGCTGTGACAAGTTTCTGTTTGTATTCAGTTTCATACATATAAGACTCCTTTGAAAAGTTATCTTACTGCCACAATGGGCAGATCAAGCGTTATAGCCCATGCTTCCCATTCGACAGCATTTTTTGTAAGAAATATATCCTGCAATCGCGCATAGCTCACATCGGATTGGCAAAAACCGAGTTCTCCTGTAAGTCTTTCCCAGAAACGAGGTTCCAATGCCGCGACGGCAATCCACCCCTGCTGTGTTTCGTAAATATTATATCGGGATAATCCGCCTCCGAACATTCCTCCCGGCACAGACAGTCCGTATCGAAGTGGTTCGGTGAAATATTCAGCGCATTCAGAGAGGGCGACCTCAATGTATCCTGCGCCGTTACCACCTTCGCGTGAATAAAGAAGTCCCAATGCGCTGCTCACCGCTCTTTCCGCGCCTGCAAGATCAGCCAGAAACGTGCGTGGAAAATTAGGCGGGGACAGAAGCCCCAGTACAGCCTGATAGGTTAAATCGTGACCGGCTTTGTTGTGGTCAGGTGAAGGATACCCCACTATGGCGACCTGACATAGCCGGGGATATCGGGAATGAAGTTCTTTCCACCCCAATCCGAGCTTTTCAAGAGCAGAGGGACGGAAGGATGTAAGAAGCAGGTCGTTTTCTTTTAACAAATGTTCCATTTCATCATGCCCTTTTGCGGTTTTGAGATCGAGACGTAAAACTGTTTGCTTCATGCACAGGGCTTCATACCATTGAGGAGAATATTCCCTGAAAGGGTCTCCGTCAGGAGGCTCAATCTTTGTGACTGAGGCTCCTAATTGACTCAGTTTTGCTGCTGCAGCCGGACCGGGCAAATTGAGCGACAGATTTACTGCTTTGATACCCCGGAGAGCTTCATTCTTCCCGTTCATTGTGGATTCCCTTGTATTATTTTGTTTTTCCGGATGCTGTGCCAATCGTCATGGATAAAGGTACGGATTCTTTCCGCTCTGTCCGAGTACAGACGGATTCCATCCCAGTTAGGCTGCGCCGGTACCTTCTGCAGCATAAGGCCGTCCACGTCAAACCAGCGCGGAAAAACACCGCTGAAGAAATACCCCTTATTTCTTAACATCCCGGCAGCTTCTCCGATCCAGGGCCATGAAGACTTCAGCCACACCTGTATGATTTTTATGTTCCGGTTCAAAAGGTCGCCTTCTTTTACGGCAAACACTTCTTCAAAATCTGATCCTGCCATAGTAACGGTAATACGGGCAACGCCTGCAAATTCGAAGACCTTGGTTGACATTTCCGTCGGCTCATCCGTCGGCATATTTTCTGCGGATACAATAATTGAGCGGCTATCGTCAAAACCGTCGTAAATATAGCGGATTATGTCTTCATAGACTTCCGGCGTATAGACATTATGGGGTTTCGGGACAAAGGACCTGAACATGTCCAGGACAGCCACCCTTCCGGTGACGGTAGGGTCTTTTTTATAGAGTTCAGCGGGCATAAGGTCTATCTCGATGCCTGTTTCAATGGTTTTTATCATTGCCCCTGCTTTCTGTGTGTGGGTGTGGTTACATACCGCCTCACCGAAGTATGTTTCAGATTCGGGCAAAATTTGAATATATTTTTCAACATATTCAAAGAGAAGCCTCCCGATACCGCCGCCGCGGACATCAGATGAGACAACCCCCTGGCCGAATTCGTAAATGCCTTTGTATGGCGTTGATTGATAAAGGGCTCCATAAGCGACAATACTGTCGAAATCCGAGCGGACAACAAAGGGAAAATAATGGCCTCCCTTAAGGGCAGCAATGAGCATTTCCGGGTGATAAACCATTTTCACCGGGTATGCGTCACCATACACATCAAGAAAAAGACGCGATACTTTTTCCGCGTCAATGGGCTGAAACGGTTCAACCCTATATGGAATATTCGTCATTCAATCTCCTGTACAAATCATGTTCTTGTTGCCCCCGATTCTGCAGACCTCTCAAAGCCGGTTTTCACAGATTTCAGGAAACCGGGCATTCGTGCAGTGTCGATGAGTTTTTCCGTGGTGTCTGAATTGATTTCCAAAATAAATTTGCCTTTGCGGGCGCATAGGTACTTCAGAGACTCAATCCTGGTAAAAAGATTGCTCATGATGACCTTTTTAATAAATAGTTTTCTATTGAGCATTTACAGTTTATTATAGCTTAACTTATTCTGTATTTGAAATAGCAATTCATGGTAATTTTTATCCGGTTACTTCAGTCTTGTGCTATCAGATATTGCTTGCAGATGATAGCAGCTTCTGCTATCATTGGATGTGAAGGCAAAACACCGTAGCGTTCTTGAAGCAATGTTTGTGATTCCAACGCGAGGGGGTATTGTATTTTCCGACATTGAAATATTGATAATTGCTCTCGGCGGGGATATCCGGGAAGGTGCGGGATCTCGGATTGTATTTGGATTGAAGGAGAGTAGGCAGTATCTTCATAGACCCCATCCTGGCAAGGAAGCAAAAAAGTATCAGGTTGAAGAACTGCGTGAGTGGTTTCGAGAATTGGAGGTGACACTATGAAGAACGTAATGACCTATAAAGGATATACTGCCCGGATCGAATTTGATCAAAGGGATAATATCTTTATCGGAAAGATTATAGGGATTGTGGATAATATAACGTTCCAAGGAGAAACTGTAAAAGAACTTCAGACCGATTTTCAGGCTGCCATCGATCATTATATTGCAGATTGTGATGCCACAGGCCGCAAACCGTTGAAAGCGGCTTCCGGCAAGATAATGCTCCGTGTTTCTCCTGAGATTCATGCCAGAGCCCTTGCTATGGCAAAAACCACAGGTAAAAGCCTTAATCAATGGGCCGAAGAAGTCTTGGGCGAAGCCGCCCATTTAAATAGGGCGGTATAGTATTGACTACTTTATGAAATGCACAAGCACGGGTTTTTCTGAGGCACAACAACTTTTATTTAAAGTTAATTATTTATTTATGGTTGTATACAGAATTATTCTTGATACCATTAAAAAAACTTGACTTTCTTATCTTGAAGGCTATATAAATATTTTATTGTATAGAGAAAACAAACAACTGAATATCTAAATGGGTTCAGAGACGTTTATTGTCTCTGGAGGTAAATATACAGAATAGTCGGGCCGCTGTCTGAAGCATAGTCTTCAGTAGCGGCTTTTTTATTGGGTGCTTATGGCATAGAGAAAACAAACAACTGAATATCTAAATGGGTTCAGAGACGTTTATTGTCTCTGGAGGTAAATATACAGAATAGTCGGGCCGCTGTCTGAAGCATAGTCTTCAGTAGCGGCTTTTTTTGGTAGTTATTAAAAAAAGGAGGGTTTTATGTACAATTTAAAACGTATTTTAGTTATTGGAATGGTTGTTTTCTGTTTCTTTGTTTCATTGACAGCTCTCTATGGGTTTGATGAAAAACAGGTTCAGGCACTGAAAAAAACAAGCAAATGTACAAAGTGTGACCTTTCAGGGGCAAAATTGAATAATCTTGAACTGGAATATGCCGATGTTTCCTCAGCAAATCTCTCAGGTGCAGACTTGTCGAATTCAATGTTGTCTAATGCAAATCTTTCAAAAGCCAATTTATCAGGTGCCAATCTATCAGGAACTAATCTCTCCTTTGCCAATCTATCAGGTGCCGATGTGTCTAAAGCGAACCTTGCAAATGTTTTTCTTGATCAAGCAACCTGGATCAATGGCAAGATGTGCAAAATAGGTTCAATTGGGAAATGTAAACAGTGAATCATTGCGCAAGTAATTTGTTAAAAAACCTGCCTGTTTGTTGGGCCGGATTTGTTACAACTTCATCTCTGACAGGAAACAGGAGGTAAAACTAAACCGTTAATCCGTCAAGCATAAATTCCCATCAACTAAACAGGAGGAAGGTAATGAAAATGTATTTGACTGTATCAGGGTTCGTGCTCATATTTGTGATTGTAATGCTTTCAAGCGTATTTGCAATTGATATTACGGCAGACATGATTACAAAAGAAGGAAAAATAACGAGAAATGGCAAGATTTATTTAAAAGACAACAAGTGCCGTGTGGAAAGAGGTAGCACCCCTATGTATACGATTGTAAGGGGAGATAAGGGTCTGCTGTGGCAGATTAATAGTGCTGAAAATACGTATATTGAGGCAAAATTAACACCAGCCTTGAAACCATGGACAGAGGAAAAAATATTCGGTGAAGTAAGCAGAAGGCAAATTGGTGCAGAAACTATAGACGGACATCCAACTAATAAATATGAGGTTACCATCAAACAGGATAATAAGAATGAAACATATCATCAGTGGTTTGCAACGGACATACGTTTTCCCGTGAAAATGGTAAATACTAATGGAAAATGGAGTAGGGAATATAAGAATATCAAAAAGGTGTCTTCTGATAATATCTTCAACTTGCCGGCCAACGTAACCCTCGATACGATGTCAATCCCTGACGTATTAGGCGGCCACTAATAGTGGCACAATTCCCCGCTCTTGTAATTGAGCGGGGAATTAACATAAACATCTGCAAGGAAGTAAAGATTACGCTACTAAATTGGTTTGTATATCTCGGTTTATTTGTACTCGCTATTATAGCAACAATTGTCACGTATGTAACCGGTAAACGAAGGGAAAGAAGGCGAAGGAAAAAAATAATAGACAATATTCGATACACCTCCTTTACAGAAAATATGTATGAACACGGCAGATATTATCTCATATTGTCTACTCAATGGGAGAAAGAGGCATTTTTACAATGGTTTCAATGAATTCTATTGACGGCAAAGCCCGTTAAAGGGGCATTTATCGCATAGATCGTCGTCAAAAGGCTTGAAGGATTTTGAACTGTCTGACAAATCCGTTAAAACTGTTTTAACCCCATCCATATACATATCCATCACCGACTCTCTGTCGATCCCCTCTTTGTCCTCAAACAACAATTCCTCTTCGTTATTTTTAAGGAGGACCAGTTTCGCGTTGATGTCCTTTATGGGCACGGAAAACATTTGTTGAAACAGGAATATATAAAGAGGTAACTGGAAGGATTCAACATTCTTATGGATATCGTCAATGGAGCTGAAATCGGTTCTTTTCAGGATATTCTGTGAATATTGCCTTGTATTGCCCGTTTTATAATCAATTATCATGTTTTCGCTGCTGTGGAGGGAAAGATCAATTCTGTCTATTCTCCCCTTAAACCGGATGGGCCCGTCACTTGTGGTAACATCGCCTCTTATTGTTTCTTCAAGGTGCTGAATGATGAACGGTCCAGGCGCGTTTCTGATATTTTTTCTTAAAAAACTTTCCAGCTTGTAGCCTGCCAGTGTTTTAAAGAGATAGTAATCGCCGGTAACCACTTTATTCTTAAAAGAACTTTCAATTTCCTCACGCAGTTTATTGAGAATATCATCATAATGTAACGAATCAATCTCCCTTTTCATAAAACCCTTGAATGTGTCAAAGAGAATACGGTGGATCAGGTTCCCCCTGTCCATTATGTCAATATCCTCTGTTACAAAACGTTTTTCCTCAAATTTAAGGATGTTGCTGTAATAAAACAAGAGGGGACATTTTATGTAATTGTCTATGGCAGAGGGTGAATAGACCATGCTCTTGATTTTTTGGAGCGCTATGTCCGTTTTTTTTATCTCAGGCATGGACATATGGGGTTTCAAATTGATTTTGTTGATTGTATGTTCAATAGGAATGACATTGAGCTGCTTTTTCAGTTTCTCCTGTTCCCAGAGAAGTTGTTCAATGTACCTGCTTCGCTGTTTGTCTTCAGCGTCAATGTAGAGCAGGTGTACCTCTTTTGCGGATCTGACGAGACGGTAAAAGTAATAGCGGTATATTTCTTCGTTGAATTCAGGCGACGGAATGCCGAGTTTATCGTATATTCCCAAGGGTATGAGCGGGTCTATCCTTTTTGGCTGGGGCATGATCCCTTCATTCACATCGAGCATGACAACAGCGTCAAAGGCGATACTCCTTGATTCAAGAACACCGATAATCTCCAGGTCCTCAATGGGTTTTGTTTCAAAGGGCAGATTGATTGTTTTCAGGTGGTACAGTATAAAGTCGCAGAGTATTCTTTTATTTTCTTCTTTATCAGAATGCAGGGTTTCTCTGCAGAACCGGGCATGTTTCAGATTTTCAAGGGATTCATATACTTCCCTGAATATCTCTCCTGAAAGCACGTAAGAGCGAAGAGGCGTATATGTGAGAATAAAGTGGAGCGACTTATCCAAAGCCACGGAAATTTCGAATAGATTATCTGCTCTTTCAATATTTTGAAAGAAAATTTCATGCAATTCTTTCAGGATTTTATGTTCATTGCTGTTCATCGCTTCCTTACCCTGCGGCGCTGATTCAATTTCATCCAGCACGATAAAAGGTTTGCCGGAGATACTGCTTTGGATATTGCCGGTAAGCGATTTTTCAATATAATAGATGAGTGTCCTTACATTTTCCGATACTTCAAGGTTTTTTATAAAGGGGTGGAGGAGAACCTGGAGATAGCTGCCTGTTGAATATAGTCCTCCCTTACGTTTTGTAAGCTGGGCATTTAATATGTTTGCGATCAGATCAAAAACGGATGTTCTGAAAAAAGGGTATCCAAGGGATATGTTATATTTTGTGTCAATGCGGTCAACAGCAAAGGTAAGGAGAGGAAAAAGCGATTCCGACAAAGGCAGGACAAGGGCAGTTTTTTTTGAATTGATTGCCTTCAGTATTTCCTGCGCTTTAATTATCTCGGAATGGGTGTCGAATCCGGCATAGATCTTTACTGATGCCGGTTCTGTCGTTTGACATTTAATCTCCTCAATACCTGCACCGAGATGTGAAACAAACTGTTTTAATATGGGCCATTCTTCTGGATTGCCTTCTATGACGATCTCTGCCTTGCCTCTTTCACAGATAGTTTTAATAAGCTTTTTCTCCACTTCTCCTGTTGCGAAAAGTCCTGCGAAAAAAATCATCTCGAATTCTATTAAATCAATCTCTTCAATGACGTCAAGGGAGTACAGATGTTTCAACCCTGGGGTAAAGCATTTTTGCTCTTTCAGCGACGCGTGAAATGCCTCCCGTAAGATGCTTATGTTCATCAGTAGTTTATTTATGTTTTCAGGGATGTCGTACCCGATCTTCGCGTTGTTTTCTAAAGAAAGGAGTTTTGTATCGGGGACATTTTCCATGTCGAGGTGGTTGATGAAATCGAGTATGTAACGTCCCCAGGAAAAAAATTCCCCAAAACCCTTTTGTTTTAAGGTGTGGTTATCAAAGGCCTTTAGCGACTGAACCGATTGATAGAGCAGCCAAATGGCGTCGGTATACTCAATGTCCGAATAGTCGTCATATCGCTGCTTTACCATATAATCAATGAATTCTTCTATGGAGAAGAAAGTCGGGGCATAAAAGGACTTTTGAAAATATTCCGCCAGTTTTCTCTTGAGATAGAGAGATGGCCTTTTACCGGGAAAAACAACGGCAACTCTCGATATATCATTGCTGCGGCTAAGAATAAAATCCTTTAGCGCGTCAATAAAATCAGAACCGAATGGTATGGAATATATCTTTTTCATATTTCTTTTATTTGGCCTTCATCGAGATAGAGGATGTACTTCTTTATCAACTTGTCCGGATGAATTTTTTCAATAAGACCGCCGTAGTGAACAATCTGCCGAATATGTTCTTTTGAACGGGTTTCGCCTGTCTTGAAGTCCACGATATCAATATTGCTGTCCGTTATTGTTATTCTGTCTACTTTATAGGTATTGCCGTGGAAGTCTATAATCTCCTTTTCCGTATATACAAGCGCGCCTTCGTCGGGCTGGAAGAACTTTCTGAAGGCAGGGTTTTGAAAAATGCCGACGATCATTTTTCCTATCTCATGGGCATATGGATGAAAGGCGTATTTTGCTATTCCGGCGGATACGCGTGTCTTCAGAAACCCTTCGTATTGATCAGGCAGCCTTATAATTAAAGAAAGTATATAGTGAACGATATCGCCCTTCTTTTTCGCGAAGAGATGTTCTTTAAAAAAGCCAGTAATCCCTTCAGGATTTGCGCCTATTTTCTCCATCCATTTTATATCTTCTCCCAGGTTATCAAATAGAAGGGCTTCAGCCTCTGTTTTTGTTTCCTCCTGCCCCCCGGCTTTTTCCCGTGCAATGCCTGTCTGGATTCCCATTTCAATAACATGGCCATGTATACATGCCTCCAAATGTTCCATATTAAAGAAATAATCAATTAAATGGTTTTTCTGTCTTTTCGAGTCGCCGAGAAATATATAGAGTTCTTTCTCGGCACGTGTGCAGGCCACATACATATTGTTCAACTCATCAAGGAGGTATTCTGTCTCTTTTTCCTGATAGACTCTCTTCAGCTTTTGCGAATATTTAGTAAAATCCTTTTTTATATAAAGGAGATGCATATCATTTTCATCTTTTACGAAATATTTGGTCTTGTCCCTTGAATCGGAAACACCAAAGGCATTGAGCTTTAAAAACGGCAGGATGACGACAGGGAATTGAAGCCCCTTTGCCCTGTGAATGGTCATAACCTTAACGGCATTTGTTCCTTCATAGGTATTTAAAAGGAAGGGCTTTTCTCCTTCGGAGCTGTCCCGGAAGAGTATGCTTGTATTCCCCTTCCAGAATCGCAGGAATTTATTGAGGTTATTGCCACCCTCTGCCTCTCTTGCTTTTATAAGTTCACAAACATGCGTAAAATAAGGCGCGTCTTCGCAAAAGCTTGTCAGCACGCGCCATTTTTTGAGAAACAGCACAACAAGCTCATATAGCGGCAGATAACCGACACGTTTAAAAAAATATTCAAAATATTCATCCCAGATATTTTGATAGTCCTCTTTGAATGCCTCGTAAAGATAGCCTGAATTGTCTCTTATCCGGATGCGATCTATCCATTGAGTGATCCGGCCTTGTGCCATTAGCGTTCTTCCCTGAAAGATGCTGCCAGTCAGAAAACCTGCGAAGGCAAGATCATCATCAGGCGAATTTATAAAGCTCAGGAAGTTCATCATCTCTTTTATGAGAGGATTATTCCTTACATTTACGGTAAATTCCGATTCAACGCTGATGTTGTTTTCAAGAAGTGTTCTGACGATAAAACGGGCCTCTTCCTTTCTCCTTACAAGGACGGCAATGTCCTTATCTTCAAAAACACCCCTGTCCTTTATCTGTTGGATCAATTGACGGAACCTGTCTTTTACTATCCCATTTTTCTCGTCTTTTGAGAGGGAGCTGAAACTATCCTTTATTGATTCCTGTCCTTGCGCATCTGACTGCTCAGCCATCCTTTCGATACGGATGTATCCTTTCTCTGCCTTTGAGCTGATAAATTTTTGCGCGGCATCAGCATATGTCTCCATGACCTTCACCGTGTTTTCGGGAGAATGCTCCTGCGAGGCTGATTCTATGAGCGCGCTGAGATTGGCGGCATCAAAAACAGCATTGTTGAATTGGACTATGTATTCATCGCTTCTGTAGTTTTCCGAAAGCATGAGCTTGTAAACAGGGTAGGCGCTGTATTTCATGGCCACTTCATCCACTAATTCGGATTTACCGCCCCGCCAGCGGTATATGGCCTGCTTTTTATCGCCTACAAGGAAAAGCGTGCCTCCTTTGCTCAAGGCCTCTTCTGCAAGTATTTCCACATTTTTCCATTGGAGGTGGTTCGTGTCCTGAAACTCATCTATGAGAAAATGGGAATAACGCTCTGAGAGAGCGTAGTATATTTCAGGTATAAAATGTTCTTTATCCAGTATGTGCTGCAAAAGAGTATTCAGTTGTTCTATGAGGACAAGCCTTTTGTTGTGCGTTATTTCTTTGCTCAGCACTTTTTTAAAGAGAAGATAGATGTCTACGTAGGAAGAAAATTTTGATTCCGAAACTGCCTCATAAAACATTGACAGTGATTCCAGTATGTCTCTCCATAAATCCTCATGTTCCATATCAGGCTGCGCGCTGCCCTTGTTGAGAGATGCAGCGAGGGTGGGCCTTAAAAAATAACTGCTTCCTTTTATCTCAGACTTCTTCGAAATGGAGAATTGTAGAAGGGCATTAATGAACCTCTTATCGGGTTTCATCCCCTCAGTATCTTTCAGGTATGAAGCCAGTCCGGCAATTTCCTCTTCAATGCGGGTTTTGATGCGCTCTATGTGCGATATGCTTGCCTTATAGATAAATGCGGCGTTCTCCTTTGCTTCTTCCTGCCAGAAGCTGGATATAATATCCCGCAGGAAGTCTTTTGGTATCCAGTTTACATACTCTCCTTCCAGTTCGATGTAGTTTCTTAAAAACCTGTCGAACCTTTCCCGTACTTTATGATCTTCAAGTATCTTTTGGAGGCATTCCTGGAGAACAATATCGATATAGGTTGAGGAATCAATGGAGATGTCAAAATCAGGCAGAAGATTCAATTTAAAGGCAGAGGCTTTGAGCGTAAGATTAACGAAACTGTCAATGGTGCTTACATTAAAATCATAGAAATTCTTAATCAAAGCCTCAAAATTTATTTCAATTGCTTCCCTGATTGAACCTTCAAGGGATTTCAAATCCTCTGTTCCACTGATGTTTTTCTCAGGCCTTTTTTTCAGTATTTCATCTATGGGCCTGCTTGATGAACCTTCAAAGGGCAAATCGAGGATAATCCTTTTCATCCATTCTATGATGCGGAAGCGCATCTCATGGGCGGCTTTATTGGTAAATGTAATGGCTACAATGTTTGATATGTGCGTTTTGACGGGTGAACCGGCAATTTTGTCCTGAAGGAGGAGCTGCAAATACCTGAGGGCAAGATTATATGTTTTTCCTGCTCCGGCTGAGGATTTTACAATGAGGATATGGGGCGCAGCCCGGTCACTCATTTCCCCCCTTCCGCTCCTTCCTGTTCACGCTGCAGCCGTTTCTGCCTCTTGAAGAGCGTAGTGAAGGTGAGGCCGATTAAAATTATACAGAGACTCGCGTCGAAATAGACCCACCCCGGTAAATTGAAAATGGAGCTTCGCCGAAGAACAGACAGCCCGGCTGCCAAGGACATAAGGCAAGCCCAAACCAGGGTGATGAGGCGACATCCCTGGATAAACTTCGGGTCGCTCCATCGTTCTTTGGGCACGTCTCTTTGGGCATACTGCAAAGCAAATGGCTTTCCCACTAATATGGTTATCCACATAGTGCCGGCGAGGGCGGCATTGGCCAATAAATCCATGTTTTCTGCCACCCATATCACCTTGAAGAGATTCACGGAAACAGCACAAAAGCAGAAAAAAAACAACGTTCCCCACTGAAGAATATAGCCTCGTCTCAGTTCAGCAAACCCGAATGTTAGGGACGCAAAAAGGCTTATAATTATTGCTCGTTCCAGACTTGTCAAGGTGTGACCGGAAAAAAAGAGGAAGATCAGCCAGGGGAAAAAACCAAGCAACAAAACACCCAGTTCTTTTAAGTCGCGCATATACCCTCCAAAAAAATTATAGTCAATTCCTATAATAACTTTTTCACTGTTCCAAAAAATAACTTCTGACACTGAAAACAATGCAAGCACTCAATAAAAGCTGAAAGTACCTTTAAAAATATTTAGATTTCCGGTATTTCCACCAGAATATCAATTCCTTCAACTTTAACAGTGTAGCATTCCACATTCTCGGTATTTATTTCTCTAATTCCAACCTTGATTTGTCCGACAACTTCCCCTGTCTTTACGTTGAATCGAGCTCCATGGTTTGGACAAGTAACAATGCCTCCTTTTAGAACACCTCCTGCTAATGAACCCCCGGCATGAGTGCACTTGTTGGCGATGGCATAGTATGAACCATCCAGATTAACCAAAAGAACTTCCTTGCCATTTACAAGAACGGTTGTTCTCGTGTTTGCAGGTAATTCGCCTATTGCTGCAACTCTTACGTATTCCATTATCATCTCCATTAAAATATAAATTTTGGCAAGAGAAACTTATCAAATCAAGTAATAATATTCCAGGTTATTTTAAAGGTAAAGGAAAAGTTGAACCATAGAGTGTTTGTGGGGATAATCGACTGTACCGGAGGTTTGGTAATATTTACAGCCCTGGGGAAAAATTTTCCCGGCAGGTAACCTTTTTGAAAAATACAAATATGCATATCTTACGGTAAGAAACGGCTGATAATGTTCAAAACAAATAACCTGAAGGGATATACACATTGTTATTATCAACGCGAATTCCGCGGCATGGAATTTGCTCAATTGATTTTATAAATACTATCAAAAAGGGGTATTTTATGAATGTAATCGGTGCAGAGAAAATATATGGCGCGGCCTTAGTAGATGCTGTAAAAGCATCTGAAGGGAACAATAAATCCATTGTATCATCATCATGGAACCAAAAAAAGGGTGAAGACAATGTTTCCATTTCTGCCCAGGGCGCAATGATGTCAGGTCTTACAGGTAAACTGGGCATCGAGGGCCTCTTTGGTTATATTCCAAAGATTCCCGGAGTGATCAACATTGAGGAGCTTGAAAAGTATGGTCGTAAGTTTCTCCATGTCTATAATACTAAACTACAGAATATTTTCAAAGAGAGCGGCATTGACTCAAGGGAGCCCGTTGATCTGAAAACCGCTCAAGATGGCAGTATAGTTGTTGCAAATAGTCACCCCGACAAGATTAAAATTGAAAAACTCTTTAAGGAGAATGCGGAACTTGGGAACGAATATAAAAAGATCAACAATATGCTCACCATGGCCGCTGCAGGAAGGGAATCATCTAAGTTTCAGGAAGCCTATGCCGGAAATCCTAAGGGTGCCGCAGCTCAATACAGCCATCTTTTTAACACAAGACTTGAAGGGATGATGCGGATATCGGACAAGGGTGCGGAGATTTTTTTCCATAGAGAGCAAAAGAGCCGATAAGCCCCGGTCCCGCCGGGGTTTTAGATTCTTCAGCACCCGCCAAGGAATGATGCTATAAAAAGAGCTATGAATAATATTTTTATCATAGCAACAATTCTCCCATAATTAACAGAATGTTGCAAGCTTGATGAACGGCAGAAGATAAGTATGAGTTAAAAAACAGCATGACTTGCTGCCGGGACAAGATTATCCGGGATGACATCTTTTTAATTGAACATTTAAGAAGATGAACAATGTGTATTTTAAAATCTGTAAAAATAAGTCCATTTTTTGTTTGACTTAACAACCTTCAAGGATATAAAAGTATAAGATAATCTTCTAAGGGATATTTGAAGTTCCTCTTATAAATTACGATAAGAGTAAAGCAATCAGGGCTGGAAACCAAAGGAGGAGCTGAGATTGATTCAATTTTCTTACAATGCTTTTTGAAGAGGATTATTTCTGAAGAAACATTGATGTAAAGCTTAAACGGGGAGGTAAGTATGAACGCGGTTACTGTTCTTGTTCTGGGTTTTGTTGTTGCCTTTGTCGGCTATCGTTATTATGCAAAATATATTGATTCAAAGATTATCAAAGCTGATCCGAAAAGGACGACCCCTGCAAAAATGTACATGGATGGCGTGGAATTTATGCCTACCAGCAAAAATATTCTTTTCGGATATCAGTTCAAGTCTATTGCAGGTGCGGCTCCTATTATCGGGCCGATTATCGCCATCCAGTGGGGTTGGCTTCCCGCGTTGATCTGGATACTTGCCGGGGCATTTTTTATCGGCTGGGTTCAGGATTACTCAAGCGCGGCAATATCAATGAGAAATGAAGGCGCATCTTTCGGAGGGCTGAGTCATAAGCTTATTTCACCGAGAGCCAGGATTATTCTCCTTGCCTTTATTTATTTCTACCTGCTTCTCATTGCCGGAGCATTCGGAAACGTTGTGGTGAGCACTGCCATCGGACTTAAAGCAGCTCCCATGGCATGGCTGTTTCTAACTATTGCCGGCGTTCTTGCAGGCCAGATGATCTACCGGTGGAGGAGCGATATTATCCTCACAACTGCTGTTACGGTAGTTATTGCCCTTCTGGGAATATGGCTCGGCACAATCGCTCCTTCCGACAGGATACTCGGTACGGAACTTTCCAACAGCAGGGTTTTATGGGCTGTTGCGGCCTTTGTTTTCTGCTATTTTGCCGCAGTGCTTCCCATCTGGAGGTTTGCCCTTCCGGTGAACTATGTTGCCTCATATATTGTTTTTCTCGGATTGTTTTTCGGGATCATCGGTGTTTTTATCATTCACCCGAATTTCACCCTTCCTGCGTATACGGATTTTTCAATAAAGGTCGGCCCTCTGTGGCCCATTATGTTTGTTACCATCGCCTGCGGGGCTGTTTCCGGTTGGCACAGTATTGTTTCGAGTTCCGGGACGGCGCGGCAATTAGAAAATGAGTTGGACGCGCGGCCTGTCGGTGCCGGGGTTATGTTCGTGGAAATGATGCTCGCATTATTCGCCCTTATTATTGCCGGAACGATTTATGCTTCCCCTGTCGAATACGGGGCTGCTATTGCAAAAGGTCCCGGTGTTATCTTCGCCGGAGGGGTAGCTAAATTTATGGGCGCCCTCGGCCTGCCTTTAAACCTGGGGAATTCCTATGGCAGCGTTATGATGGTTGTTCTGGCCGTTACTATTATGCAGCTTGTTATTCGCTTTATGAGAGTGGCAACTTCGGAATTGTTAAGCGATATAAGTCCTGTATTCAGAAACGCCCATGTGGGAACCTTCATTGCATGTCTCCTTGGCATGATACTGGTTTTAACAGGATGGTGGCAATATTTATGGGTCCTCTTCGGAGGGGCAAACCAGCTTATGGCTTCACTTGCCCTCTTATTAGTAACGGCCTGGCTGATGTCTGAAGGCAAGCCTGCTGCATGGACATTCTATCCCATGATCTTTATGTTTATTACTACTATTGCAGCTCTTCTCTATACATCATACAGCCTGCTGCAAAAGGTTGTTTCAGGGACAGTAAAGGGGGAAGCGCTTGTAGGCAACACCCTCATGGGGCTTGTGGGACTTTTTCTTGTTGTGGCAGCCCTTATTCTTGGCGTTGAAGGCATCAAAGCGTTGAACCGGTACAGACTCATTAAGACGCAGGCATCAACGGCAAAGGCATAGTATCGATTATGGATTCAAAAATTAAGGATTAATAAAGGAGATGGCATCATGAGCGATGATGAAAAAAAGAAAAGCGGTTTTTTTCAGGCTGTCAAAGAATTTGTGTACGGAGTGGCCGCCCATGACTCGGCAAGATTTGCATTGAAAACACGGGCAAGTATGGAGCATCTTTTCATACTTATTACTATGGGTGATATGCTTGGTGTTCCTATTCTGCCGCCCTATTATTCTCTGAGACTGCTTCCCTATGTTGTCCCCCAGATTTCAACCTGGAAAAGAAGAATGTTGAGGGAAAAAGATTTAACCGACTCATTGGCGTAAAAAGGAAAGAGGCAAAATCCTAAAAGCAAATGGTAAAAGATAAAAAAATGAAAAAGAAAAGGTAAAATAATAAAAGGGGGTGGTTCCCATTTCTCTAACAAAGATATTTGAAAAGTACCCGGACAGACGTTACATTATGTTCGGCGGCAAAGGCGGCCTCGGCAAGACAACATTTTCTGCTGCAACTGCTTATTATCTGGCAAAACAGGGCAAGCGCGTTCTTGTTTTTTCCGTCGATCCTCAAGCTTCGTTAAGTGATATTTTTCAGAAGAACATTTTTGGAAAAGGTCCCACAGAGATCATGCCGAATCTCTACGCACAGGAAATTGACGCGGATCAACGTGTAAAGGAGTATCAGCAGGAAATCAGGCAGAAAATACTCGATATGTACGGTATGGATAAGATTCCTGAAGAGATAGAAAGCTATATACAGGCGGCAGCGGCAGAACCGGCCATGGAAGAAAGCGCGATTTTCGACGAAGTCGTGGATATTGTGGTAAAGGGCGGTTTTGACTACTACATATATGACCTCGTGCCTCTGGGACATGCCTTGTATTATCTGAGCATGGCATCCGTGTATGACGAATGGATAGGCAAGATTACCGGTCTGCGCCAGCAGATGCGCGAATACGACCAGGTGGCTGCTGTAATGCGACATGAAAAAGATGCAGAGGAAGATGCCATATTGAATGAGTTGCTCTATATCAAAGAACGCATTAACAAATCATCGGGCATACTTACCGATAAAGAACGGACAGCCTTTTTTTTCGTTGTCACTGCCGAGGAGATGGTAATTAATGACACCCTGAAGGCAGCCGGTCTTTTCGCGAAATTCGATGTGCCTTTAAGCGGTTACATTGTGAACCGTGTTTTACCGGAGGAACTGAAAAGTCAACAGATACCTGAATATCTGAAAAATCGTCTCGCCATGCAGGATCATTACCTGAAGGTTATTGATGATACCTTTAAAAACGAGATTCTTGCCTATGTTCCTGAAATGGAGCGTGATGTAACAGGATTGCGGATGATTGAAAAGCTTGCAGAGCGTATGTTTGACTAAACCCGGACAAAGAAGCAAAAAAGGAGTTCACAATGGATCATATAACTATGAGCATGACAAAATACATGAAGGACCACCAGAAACTGAAATATATATTTTTTGGCGGTAAGGGAGGAGTTGGGAAAACGGTTATGGCAGGGGCTGCCGCGCTTTGGGCAGCTAAGCAGGGAAAAAAGACGCTTCTTGCCTCCACCAATCCCGTCCACAGCCTGTCAAACCTTTTCGGGCAGGATGTTTTCGGAAAAGCTGTGAACGTATGCGATGAAGAACTGTGCTATGCCTTTGAGATTGACACACGTGATACCATTGAGCGGTCGAAAAATGAAATCCGTGAAAAGATTAACTGGTTTTTAAGATTTGCAGACCTTTCGACAAAGGCAGATGAGTTTGTTGAGTCCGCAACCATGAATCCAGCCTTTGAAGAATCGGCCATGTTCGAGAATATGACTGATATTATGTTCAAGGACGAATATGATTTTTATGTTTTTGATACCGCGCCTACTGCGAACGCGAGGAGGCTGCTGGGCATGTCCAAGGTTTATTCGCTCTGGGTTGAAAAGATGCTGAAAAGCAGGGATGAAGCAACGTCGCTGAAAGAAGCTCTTTCTTTTTCAAAGAAAAAAGAGAAAGACCCTCTCATGGACTATCTCTTAAGTTTTAAAGAAAGGATGGCAAAAGCACAGAGCCTTTTGACAGACGAAAATCTGACTGCCTTCTTTTTTGCGACTCTGCCTGAGGCTCTTCCCATAGCAGTTATTACAAGGTTTATAAACTGGTTTTACGAATTCGGCATACCTGTCGGAGGCGTCCTCGTTAACGGCATTATTCAGAAGGATCAGGTTGCGGAAGGCGCTGCTGAGTTTGTACATAATCGTGTTAAGATGCAGGACGAACATATGGCGGAAATCTGGAAAATATTCGGAGACAGGGTGAGAAGCGTTGTGCCGCTTTTTGAAACAGAAATAAAAGGGGCTCACATGCTGAACCGGCTCATGGCGCAAATGTTTGTATAAACAGGCATCAAACAGGTTTTTGTTGTTTAACATAAGGGTAAAATATTGTAAAATCGTTTCATGAAGAAACCCGGATTTTTTTTAATACTGTTTTGCCTGATAATGTTTCCGGCAGTGACATCCTTTGCAAAAGAATATGTAGTAAATAAAATTATAGATGGAGATACGGTTCAACTGGATACAGGTGAAACCGTCAGGTATCTGGGGATGGATACGCCCGAATTGTATGTAAAGGGAAGCGGGCCTGAATTTTATGCAAGAGAGGCTGCGAGATATAACAAAAAGCTTGTTCAGATGAAGAAAGTAAGGCTTGAATTTGATGTTGAAAGAAAAGATCACCATGGAAGGTTGCTTGCCTATGTTTTTGTAAAAAATGTTTTTGTTAACGCCGAGCTTGTAAAGCTTGGTTACGCGAAGGCAATGATCAAGCCGCCCAATGTAAAATATAAAGATATTCTTTTAAAAAATCAGAAAATAGCAATGGATGAGGAAAGAGGGTTGTGGCAGGAAAAAAAGCGGGAGACGGAAGTTACTTACACGGGAAATAAAAGGTCCTATACATTGCACAGACCATCGTGTCCCTTGGTAAGCAAGATTTCCGACAAAAATAAAATTGTTTTCCGAAGTCGTTTTGATGCCATAAAAGTAGGGTATTCTCCCTGCAAACAATGCAAACCATGAGTGAAGATTATATAGAGTATTGGGGACTTAAAGAACATCCATTCCTTTTAGCACCTGACAGCAATATGATGTATATGGCCGGGCAGTATTATGAATGCCTTGAACGGTTGAAATATGCAGTAAACACGAACAAGGGTGGAGCCCTTGTAGTATCGGAAGACGCCGGCCTCGGAAAGACAACAATTCTTTTAAAACTCATAAACGAAATGAAAGGCATATACGGCAGCGCATTTAAATATGCTTTTATTGATCACCCGACCCTGACGGCGAGCCAGTTGATAGCTTATATAGCCGGATGTTTTACAAATGATACGCCTGACGAAGATAACAGACCGAGAAACCTTACAATTGATTTTGTCCACAACCGAATGCAGATTGTTTCAGATTTAAGCCATAGCCAGGATAAACTGAAGAACCTTATGATTCTGAAAGAAGCTCTTATCGAGATAAAGCAGCAAGGAGGAAAAAGCATCATCATTGTAGATGAAGGACAGATGTTATGCGGCTCCCAGGATATATTGCAGGAATTGAGGATTCTCATAAACCTTACATACAATAATGAATATCTGCATACATTCATTCTTTCAGGACAGCGGCAGTTGTGGAATGAAATCAAATCCATCCCGGAATTCTGGCAAAGATTGCCGGTGAGATATTATTTTGTTCCATTGCAGATTAAAGAAACACGGGATATTATTAAACACAGGCTTATGAAAGCCGGTCTCAAAGATGAAAGAGAGCTTTTTACCGATGATGCCATTGAGATTATTCAGAGATATTCTATGGGTTCTCCGAGAACCATTATCGCCATGTCAGACCTTTCTTTGTTGATAGGTTATACTGATCGTTCGAGTAAGATAAGTTTTAAAGAGATGTCCAAGGTTGTAAATGCAATGTCAGGAAGGGGAGACAGCATTGCCTATATTAAAGAGGAAAAGACAGAAAAAGGGCCGGTGCTGAATGGCTTTACAATCGCTGACGAGAAAAAAGTGATTGTAAAAAAAATGGCGCCCAGTATACCCATAAATCTTAATCTTAATGATGGTACGGCATATAAGACAAAAAAAGAACATGTGAGACCTTTTTTTACTGTATTGGCTATTTTATCGGCAATTATTGCTGGTCTTGCCGGAGGTTATTATTTTACTTTCGCCGGTAAAGAGGCCATTAGCGCAATCCCGGTAAAAAAAGAAGTTCTGATTAAGCCCGATGATAAACAGAGGCAGGAAATACAGGAAGGTAATACGCAAAAGGCAGAGCCGGTAAAGAATGAAGAAAAACCCCAGAGCAGCAACAATAATACCACGGGGAAGCCTGAAAAAGAGGCATTAATAATCGTAAGCGCCGCGAACGTAAGGAATGCTCCCGATATGAATGCCGCAAGAATTGGAATGATTTTTGAGGGTGAAAAAGTGAAAATTATTGATGAGAAAAAGGGTATTGCCGGTAAAAGGTGGTACAAATTTTATCTTTATGGGAATAAAGACGGCTGGGTATCGGAAGATGTTGTATCGATCAGGTAGAAAATAAAAAAATTCAAACGGTTCAAACAGTTAAAACGAATTGAGCGGATTAAACGGTTTGAACTGTTTTGATATCAGTTTCTTAAAACTCTCTTATCCCCGACTCTGATTGTCAGTTTGATTTCGTCAAGATATTCGAGTATTGGTATCAGATATTTTCTTGATACGTCAAAAAACGATCTGAAGTCTACGGGTGTCATTTCTTTTTTTTCTTTCAGATGCGCCGTTATCTTTTCTTTTATGTTTTCCATGATATCGCTGTGAAAACAGATATCTCCCTTTACCTTTACCACCTTGCCCTTATATGTCAGTCTTTGAATAATATCTCTTATCTGATTTTCATTTTTTTTAAGTTCAATAGAAATTTCTTTTAATGTAGGAGGTGTAGCCCCTGCGTTATAAAGCATTTTTAATATGCTGTTTTCAAGAATCTCCAGTTCTGTGTTAATTGTTTTTCCGGAATTTTTAGCTCTTACTTTATCTTTTTCCGTTTCCACTTCCCCTTCATTAATGCATTCATCCAGAGCTGTCTGGAATAAAAGAGGCTCGACAGCGGGGAGCCTCATGCGGAGTTCTTCCTTTGATATGCCTACTTTCAAAGGACTTTTTTCATGAAAATCGGCAAGTATTTGTTTAAGAGTTTTTTTGTATCCTCTGAAGTAATCCATATGTACAATGGTTTTTCCAATGGATTTTATTTTTTCGAGTTTTGTTAATCTTTCAACTATGCTTACCGTATAGGATGCGTCTTTGCCGATAAATACAGGAAGGAGTGTCCTGTCAATGCCTTTGTGTCCGCCTTTCATTACATGGTATTCGGCCTTGTCATCATATGTGCCTTCTTTTAAAAGATTGTACAGGGAATCCAATTCAATGGTTTTTCTTTTATGTTTTGTCGGTGTAATATCAAGAATTGTTCCGCCTCCGATGGTTTGAACCATATATGAGCCGCGGATAATAAATCTGTCATCAGGCAGCGCGACAACAGGATTTGAAAAAACAAACTGGGCGAAAAGTTCCTCCCCCGGTTCAATAGTGTCTTTGCCGAAGAGAATTAATCTTCCTTCTTCCTGGGTAGTGGCTATATGGAACCTTAAAATTGAGTCAGTTTTTATAGGTTTGAAGGGAAGTTTCAAGTATTTAAATGCCACGTCTATCCTGTTGGATAATATTAAGGTATCCGGCCTGCCGATGATTGTCCCTCTGTCTATGTCCTGTTTTTCAAGGCCTTGAAGATTCAAGGCAACTCTCTCACCGGCAATGGCCTCTGTCGTATCTTCATGGTATGTCTGAATGTTCCTTATTTTTGCCCGCTTATTGAGGGGGTATATCTCAATTTCTTCACCTGTTTTAATTGAGCCGGATATGCATGTTCCCGTTACTATCGTGCCAAGTCCTTTTAAAGAAAAAACCCTGTCAACAGGCAATCTGAATATACCTCTGCCGGATCGCTCCTGCATTCCGGCGGCGATATCTTTAATTGTGTTCATCAAAATTTCCAGGTTTTCTCCTGTAGTTGAAGACACGGGTATAATGGTCGCCCCTTCAAGCAGCCTGCCTTTGAGCAGATCCTGCACATCTTCTGTAACAAGTTCCACCATATCGTCATCAACAAGGTCTTTCTTGGTAATTACGACAATGCCTTTTGACAATCCGAGAAGTTCGCAAATATCAATGTGTTCCCTTGTCTGGGGCATCACACCCTCATCTGCTGCCACTATGAGGAGTACCATGTCAATACCCCAGGCCCCGGCAACCATATGTTTGATGAATTTTTCATGTCCGGGAACATCTACTATACCTAAGAGCAAATCGCTGCCGAACTTGTAATGCGCGAAACCGAGTTCTGTAGTAATGCCCCTGTCTTTTTCCTCTTTAAGTCTGTCGCAGTCAATGCCTGTAATGGCTTTGATGAGTGATGTTTTACCGTGATCTATATGTCCGGCTGTGCCGATTACTATTTTTTTCATAAGTGATGTTTTAACTATACAATATTTTTCTCCGGTACTCAATCAGGTCTTATTAAAAATGCATCATAAAACATATCGCCTCCGGTGAAGGCAGTTGACTTATATGAGTATGAAGAAGTATAAAAATGATAACAGGCTTAGACAATACAATTAAAGGAGAAATTCATGGAAATGGACGCCGGACATAAAGGCATGCCGCCCTGGGGGAGATGGCTTGTTATTCAGGATGAGATGGATTTTAAAGTAAAAAGGATTGATGTTTATGCCGGTAAAAGACTGAGTTATCAGAAACATCTTCGGAGGGAAGAACACTGGCAGGTTGTAAGAGGCGAAGCCAGGGTAACGTTAGACGGAAGAGAATATATTTTAGGACCAGGTAATTGCATAAATATTGAGAAGGAATCCCTTCACAGGATTGAGAACACAGGGAAGGAAACACTGATATTTATCGAAGTTCAAAGGGGAGAATACTTTGGAGAAGATGATATTGTAAGGGTTGAAGACGATTACGGAAGAGCGTAAGAGAGCCCGTATTTATACTGTCATGTTATAGATTTCTTCTTTGAGAATGTCCTTTGCCATCTCTTTCGGTATGCCGGTTTTAATAATATTCCCCCTGGAAAAGAGAACAGCTTTATTAGCGCCGAAAGCTATGCCGATGTCAGCCTCTTTGGCTTCTCCAGGACCGTTAACTTCACAGCCCATTATGGCGACATTCAGATTTGTTTCGAAGTGATCTACTTCTTTCTCAAAATCTGCAACAATATCAAATATATTTGTTTTACATCTGCCGCAGGTAGGGCAGGATATGATGTTGATGCCTCTTTTTCTCAGCCCGAGATCTCTGAGAATATGGTAAGCAGCGGTAACTTCATAAACCGGGTTGCCTGTCAGGGATACCCTGATTGTGTCTCCGATGCCCTCATAGAGAAGGATGCCGATACCTATAGCTGATTTTATGGCGCCTGAGAATATGGGACCGGCTTCTGTGATGCCTATGTGCAGGGGATAATCACACTGCTCTGAGAATTTTTTGTATGCGTCAACTGTCTGGTATATGTCTGAAGCTTTCAGAGAAACCTTCAATTCCCTCCATCCAAGATCTTCGAAGAATTTTACATAGTAAAGCGCGCTCTCAACCATTGCGTCCGCGCATGGCCTTGGATATTTTTTTAGTATTCTTTTCTCAATGGAGCCGGTATTCAAGCCGATACGTATAGGAGTTTTCGTATCTTTGGCAACAAGAACTACCTCCTTAACTTTTCTGACATTATTGATTGTTCCAGGATTTATGCGTATTGCGTCAATTCCGAGCTCCATGGCTTTTATGGCAATTTTATGATTAAAGTGAATATCTCCTATAATGGGTGTGTCAATTCCGTTTTTCAGAAAAGGGATAATATTGCATGTATCTTCCTGGGGTAGGGCTATCCTTATCAATTCGCAGCCTGCTTTCTTAAGAGCCATTGCCTGATTAAGCGTTTCCTGCGGGTTTTCAGGATGAGTTTTAAGCATTGATTGAACAATTATTGGACTGCCTCCGCCAATAGGAATATTGCCGATGCTTATTTTTTTCGTTATTTTCCTTTTCATTTTTGACCTGCCGAACAGTTAATGACATGCCTCCCGGATTGTTGCTATCTAATTATTTTTTAGTTTTGACTAATTCTATAACTTGTTTTCAGTTGTTGTCAATGACAGAATGTTTTAAGGGAAAGATTGCGGATTAACAATTACCGGGTGAAAACTCATTCTTTACAGATGGAAACTAATAATGGATAATAAACCGGATGTATTATAAATTATCAAAGGTTTCAGAATGGAGAGACGGACGGATATGGAAGAAAGCCCCAACATTATAGAAAAAGAACTCGTTATGCTCCGGAAGAAAGCCGCCGATCTTGAGCGCTTGCAGTTAAAGTTTAATCATATGAAAGAAGACTTAAAAAAAAGTCAGAAACAATGCCGGTCTTTAATGAAGCAGTCCTCGCGGGAAAATACTGAAAAAGAATTGCAGCAACAATCGGATAAATTGAGAGACCAGGCAGAACTTCTCGATATTGCAGAAGACGCAATAATTGTCAGCAATATAACAGGAGAGGTTACATTCTGGAACAACGGGGCCGCAGAACGGTATGGATGGACGAAAGAAGAGATTCTCGGCAGAAATGTCCATGATCTTCTTTGCACGGAATTTCCAAAGCCAATGGAGGAAATCAAGGCGGATGTGCTTTACAACAACAGGTGGGACGGTGAACTTGTCCATACAAGGCGCGATGGTGTGCAAATTGTTGTAGGCAGCAGATGGACTCTGAAGAGGGATAATAAAGGCAATCCCACAGCAATAATGGAGATAAACAATGATATTACCCAACATAAACAGGTTGAGGAGGCGCTCCAGAAGGCTAAAGACGAGCTTGAACAGCGTGTAAAAGAAAGGACAGCGGAATTACTCGATGCCAACGAGCGTCTAACTCTGGAGCTGAACAGGCGTAAACGTATTGAAGAAATGCTTCGGAAAGGCGCGGAGCGTTACAGGAATCTTTTTGAAAACTCACCCATAGGCATATACCGGACGAATCCTGACGGAAGGATATTGATGGCTAATCCTACCCTGATAAGAATGCTCGGATATAACTCCTTTAATGAAATGGCATCGAGTCAATTGAAGAAAGGGGATTACGAGCCTACATACCTGAAAAGGAGGCTGAAAAAGCGCCTTGAAAAGGAGGAAAGGGTAAGAGGTTTTGAGGTAAAATGGAGGAGACGCGGAAATTCTGTAGTCTTTATGCGGGAAAATGCCAAGGCAATACGGGGAACGGACGGAACGGTTCTCTATTATGAGGGAACCGTAGAGGACATAAGTGAGCAGAAAAAGGCTGAAGAAAAGATACATTCCTATCAGAAACAGCTCAGATCTCTGGCGTCGGATCTCTCACTTGCAGAAGAGCATGAGAGGCGGCGTATAGCTAACATGCTCCATGATCATATCGGGCAGGTGCTTGCTGTTTCCAAAATCAAGCTGGGCGCCTTGCTGAAATATGAAACAGCAAACCCGCTGATTGACACATTAAGAGAAGTCAGAGAGCACATTGAACAGGCGATCCGCTATACACGTTCGCTGACCTTTGAACTAAGTCCGCCCATCCTCTATGACCTGGGACTTGAAGCAGCCCTTGAATGGCTGACAGAGCAGATTCATGAGCAGCACAAAATTGAATATGAGTTTGAAAATGATAATCAATTCAAACCTGTCAATGATGAAATCCGTATTTTCCTTTTTACGGCAGTCCGTGAACTCTTGGCAAATGTGGCGAAGCATGCCCATGCACGGAAAGTAAAGGTGACGGTGAGGAAGATAGAAGGTGATATGTCCATACATGTTGCAGATGACGGCGTGGGATTCAACGCCGCAAAGATGAATTTTTATTTTGATGAAAATAAGGGATTCGGGCTTTTCAGCATCCGTGAAAGATTGCACCATCTTGAAGGTCAGATGGAAATAAAATCGCAAAAGAATCGTGGAACAAGGGTTGTTCTCTATGCGCCGTTAAAACATTAAAATAAATGAACCGTTCAAACAGTTCAAATAGCTTAAACTGTTTAAACCAATTGAACAGTTGGAACAGTTCAACCTTTAGCAATACAGGGAGATATAATAAATGAGTATAAAAATTATTCTGGCAGATGATCACAAAATCATCAGAGAGGGTCTGCATGCACTTCTTGAGAAAAATCAAAGCATGGAGGTTGTTGCAGAAGCACAGGATGGATTAACAACTGTGCGTCTTGCCAAAAAGCTTTTGCCGGATATCGTGATTATGGATATAGGCATGCCGGATATGAACGGGATTGATGCGACACGACAGATTATTTCAGAAACGAAGGACATTAGAGTTATTGCCCTTTCAATGCATTCTGACAGGAGATTTGTCCTCCAGATGCTGAAGGCAGGCGCATCGGGATATCTTTTGAAAGACAGCGCCTTTGAAGAGCTTGAACTGGCAATTATGACCGTTATGTCAGGCCAGCCCTATCTGAGCCCGAAGATAACGGATGTGGTGATAAAGGAATATATCCATAATATACCTGCAAATGAAACCACGGCTTTTTCAGCTTTAACTGCAAGGGAAAGGGAGGTGCTCCAACTTCTTGCGGAAGGCAAAACAACCAAGCAGATAGCGGTTTATTTAAGTATCAGCGTTAAAACAATTGAAACCCACAGACAACAGGTTATGGAGAAACTGAACATGCACAGCATTGCCGAGCTGACAAAATATGCTATACGGGAAGGGCTTACATCCCTGTAAGTTGTCCCGTGCAACAATAAAAAAATGGCCAGGGTTTTTATCCTGGCCATTTTTGTTTCGCACATTCTATATTGAATAAATTATTAACGGTAATTCAGCTCACATTTTAAAGGCACATCGCCCGCAAGGCGCCTTGCTTCATCTTCAACACTCTTATGCTCTTTAGGACCATGAACAACACCGCGAAGTATGATTGTGTCGCCGCTTGACCTGACATCCAGAGTTGGAATAAAAAACTTCGAATTAGTCATTATGCCTGCTTTAACAACTGCAGCCGCAGCTTTTGTTTTGAGCATATTTTTTACTTCTTCCGTATTGTACTGTTCTTTTTCCGTAATGGCCGCTTTTATAGATGCCATAACTGTGTTTTTTGACTGAGCTGAGGTGTTGAAGATGATATCGTAATAGGTATGAACATTCCAGTCTGCCCCGTATACAGTTCCAATAAAGCCCTTGCTCTCTTTATCCATTTTTTTTATCATCAGCGTGGCTGTGGAGCTGTCAACATTTTCCCTGCTTTGAATATGATCAATTCTTGCATCAAGTGGTGCTTCTATGCGAACTTTCAGAACTGACGGGATATCCTTTAAAAGAAAATTACCGCCTCTTCCCATGATTACCGCATTATCCTTCATGGCATAGTCCAATATAAGGCTCTGCTGCAGTGCCACAAAACCCCTGAAAGACCAGTCGTATCTTTCCCATATAGTGGGATGATGTTCTTCGAACTCCTTCTGCCAGTTTTCCCAGTCCTGCCCTTTTTTTCTTATATCCTCAAGAATCTGCTCCCTGTCAACATATTTGTAGCCGATTTCCTGTGCTATTTCCTGTCCTATTTCTTTTCCGCTGCTTCCATGCTGCCTTGATATGGTTAAGGTTGCCATAATAAACCTCCTCTTTTTCAGTTAGTATGTGTTTCTTCGCAGCTATGCTTCTTCATCTTCATCTTCATCCAGAGCTTTCCAACAACAACAACTGCAACAGCACCCACTGCCTCCACTATATACTGGGTAACTTTTCCGGTATGAAGGAATGACTGCACATAGGGGTCTGTGATAACCATTTCGCCTGCGACTTTTCCAAGGACCATTGCCCCAAGGTAAATAATGATTGGGTATTTATCCATCAGCATGGAAAGGAGGTTGCTTGTGAAAACAATAAAGGGAATGCTCAATACAAGTCCGAAGATGATGAGGAAGTTATTGCCGTGAGACGCGCCTGCTACAGCGAGCATATTATCGAGACTCATAACGATATCGGCAATTACTATGGTTGTCATTGCCTGCCATATGGTCGTTGGTTCCTTTTTAAGCCCCTCTTCCGGCGCCCCCTCAATAAAGAGTTTCAGGGCTATCCACATAATAAGGATTCCGCCGATAAGCTTCAACCCTTTTATCCCGAGAAGCTGCGCGACAACAATTGTCAGGATAACCCTCAATACAATTGCTCCGCCTGCGCCCATCATAATGCCTATCTTCCTCTGTTTGGACGGAAGATTCCGGACAGCCATTGCTATAACTACAGCGTTGTCTCCTGCAAGGACGAGATCGATAAGGACAATCATTAAAAAACTGCTTATAAAATGCCACGTAAATTCAAAATGTCCGAAACTGCCAAAATCCATTTTCCACCTCGCTGATAGTATTTATTTTAGTTTATTGTAGAACTGTTGTAAATATCATTTTGAAATGCCTGCAAAACCGGAAAATCTTTACTTGCGAACCGGCGTCAGATAACTTTGCATGACTACCTATATAAGCATATTCAAAAGAATTATTTATAAACAATTTTCAATACAATTATTATATTGAGCTTGTATAAAAAATCACATGCTATTGTATAACCTATAGAACATACTCTGTCAATAAGAGTAAACCTGATTTTACCCTTCGAAAAACCTGAGATAAAGGAGCATTTTATTGGTTTATGTGTTCTTTAATTCACAAATTTCCTGACCTAAATTTTCCCGACTAAAACATACAATGACAGGCCACCTGAATCCCGGAAAATGGTTTTAAAAGTAAAATTATGCGAAACGTTGTCAATGTTTACTTTCCAGAGATTTTTGCGATTGCTGACACTGTGTCAGCAAATTTTTTGGCAAGTCTTCAATGTGGAGGTTTTCATTAATTGTAAAACAAGCATCCCGACTTTTCTGATAGTTAGTTTCCATCCGGAAACTCCGGACGGAAACTAACTAAATCAAAAATATGCGCAATGATAGAGTTAAAGACATTAATAGAAGATGATCATGGTAATTGTGAATAAGGCCCCAAGTATTATTGGCCAGTATAGCAACTTTGAAAAAAGATTCCCCTTATATTGGATAAAAGATGACTGGTTTCCGCTTACAAAAAGGATGGCGCTTATGGGAACCCATAAAAGGGCAATGTATATAACGAAATAAAAATACTCGAGATAGAAAATTTGCTGCGTGGGAATTCTTCCTCTCGTATTAATATGTGAAAAAATAAGAACGAAGCACATTGACCCGATAAAAACCAGGTTTTCTCCAATATCCATGGCAAACTTTTTTGACATTTTCGCTTCAGTCATAATAAACATGACAGCAAACAAAAGTAACGCCACAATGATAAGAGGGGTCATATTTCGAATGAATGCGTCAACCAGATTCCTTTTTATCATTATGTTAAAATATAGTTCAGGGAAATTCTCCTGACCTGAGTAATCCTGAATTCCGAAATTTGTGTCATAGTTTCTCATTACAAATTCAAAGAATGTATTTTTAACCTCCCAGTCAGGAATGCTAAAATCATTTCCCAGTCCAGGTAATGCGCTTGGATTGGTAAATCTATATGCCTCAAGGTCAGGAACAAGAATCGTGTTTTTACCGATATCCTGATGGCGTATGTGTATCCCAAGCCTTTCGTAATCAACGGGGTAGCTTGAATAATCAAAGCGTCCATGCAAAGTAGCCTTGAAATACCAGCCGATTATTTTCATGTCATTTTTAGTAAAAGAATAGGCTTCGCTGAATTTTACATCATCTATCGCATCGGGGAGGATAAACCCCTGAGAAATACCTTTGTGAGTCTTGTTGTTATATTTCTGCCAGATATATCCGCTCACCAATACCTTGTTTGCCCCGGAGAACTCAGCCGAACGTATAAAGATTCCGGTTGGAATATATTTTGGTTCGCCCGCTCCTCTTTGAATAAATTCCTTGCTGTACGTACGCATGAAACTATCCAGACCAGTCTTTCCGGTGATCTTAACGCCCCTGCTTTTCAAGTCTGTATCGAAGGTCAATGAAATGTGCCAGAGAATGCCGATCCCTAATATAAACACAATGAAAACAATGGCGCAAATCCTCCAGAGATTCCCGTTGTCACCTTCATAAGCCCGGAAAACAAGTGACGAGAAAGACAGGCAAAAAATTGTTAAAACAAGAACAATCATCATAAGTTGCCGCCGGAGAACATCAAAACTCACCGGAATATCATTTTTGATAAATATAAGATGCAATGACCATCCAGCGGAAGGTATGGGCTCGAAAATAAGCCACGAAGGGAGTCCGGTGGTAACGCTGATATATTCTATGCCCCCTTTTTCACCTTTCAACGATTGTATGCCTGCTCTTTCCCTTTCCTTATTTTTCGATTTCCCTGAAACATCAAAGATTGTTTTTGATTTTTGAACATACTCTTTGTTGGGATGGTAAAGATACACACCTTTTTTTGATATAACCGTACCGTAACCGCTTGGGCCAAAATCAAGGGAATCCACAATTTTTTTTACCCAATCCAGGGAAATATCAAGGGCTACCACTCCAATAACTATTTTTTCTTTTGTTGCCGGATCGATCCTGTAAAAGGGGACAGAATAGGTAGTCATAAGAGTCGTGCCCGTCTGTCCGAAATAAGGTCCGACCCACATAGCTTTTTTTTCCAAAGGAAGGGTGTACCACTCGTGTTCTGATTTAGTATAGTCATAGATTGATTCCACTTGAATTAATTGAGGTTTCACCTGTTTTCTCACATAGTAAGGCGCATAGAGCCGGACCTTCGGATTATATGCATAAGGCTTATAAGCAACAGCAATACCATGAATATCCGGGTTCTCATCAACTGTATCCCTGATTTTCTTTAAAACCTCTTTCATATTGAATTTGTTAGCGGTTGTTAAATTATCAGCAATATTATGAGCCATAGACATGCGTTTTTTTAGAATAATATCTATCTCTTTTGCGCCTTCCACGGTTTGGCTGACCACCCGGTCTCTGACCTTCTTTTCAATGATGTTTTTATAGGAAATATGATTATAGATAAGAAAAATGGAAAGAAAAAAGCTGAAGAGTGTAGTCAACAGCAAAAACCAGAACATCAGCTTTTGTATTTTACTTCTGAGAAAAACTTTTTCCATGTTGTTTGTATGAAATCTTAATATAGATTAAATAAAATAACAAGAGGAGAGGAGTCATGAGTCGCCCTTTCCCGGCATCTGCCTGTAGTGATGTTCTAAAAAGTTCGGTCTGTCAGCGTAATGCTCACAGGACATAAAATGCCCATAGTCGGGGGATAACGGGCTTAAAAAATCAGGTTTTTCGAACCGGAAAATCAGGAAAAGCCTGATTGTATGTGAATACATTCACATTGTAAAATGAACTCTGTTAATGAGGCTGTATTTTAAAAACCGAACAGACAGAATCCTGTCCGGGAATAATAAAAGAAAAGGCAGAAATGAATTTTGTTTGCAGCATAGGTTCGGTTTATTGATCAACCCCCGCAATTTACGAGGATCCTTTGCTGCAAACTCTAAAGAGAAATTGCTTAGGTACAGTATATGTAAAAGTCTGAGCAGCCTGATTCATGGAATTCAACATTTTATTAATATTCTTTTAGAGGTTTTATTCGGAAATTGTTATGGGAATTGGTTTTTTTGTGAAAATATTCTCTTGACAAAGCATCCGTTAATTATTTTAATAACAAACGAAATAACAAACCCCAAGGAGGCAGGCTTATGATGGATAAATGGACGTTCGGTTTAACCTTGCTCGTAGTAGGCATGGGTGGAACAATTTGTACACTCATTCTATTCAGTTTAATAATGAGCGCTTTGAAAAAGATTTTCCCCTACAAAAAAGAAGAAAAATAGGAAAGGAAGGAGGGATATAAAATGACTGAAGCAATACTAAGTGGATTAACAGGACTTATTGCAGGAGTTTCTGCCTTGCACTGGTCACATGTGGTAATGATTGCAATAGGAGGGATTCTCCTCTACCTCGGAATAAAGAAAGATTTTGAGCCTTTGCTCCTTGTTCCCATCGGTTTCGGATGTATTCTGGTGAATATTCCCCTTGCCGGTCTTATGGAGGAAGAAGGTTTTCTCAGAGTAATTTATAATATGGGTATTCTTAATGAATTATTTCCTCTCCTTATTTTTGTTGGTATCGGGGCCATGACGGATTTCAGGCCTGTTCTTGAAAATCCCTATACATTTCTCCTCGGTGCAGCAGGTCAATTCGGTATTTTCCTGACGCTTCTTATTGCCCTTGCCCTTGGTTTCCCATACAATGAAGCTGTCACCATCGGAATCATAGGCGCCTGCGACGGCCCTACTGTTATTTATGTGGCATCCAAATACGCGAAAGAATTACTCGGTCCATGCTCGGTTGCTGCATATTCATATATGTCCTTAGTGCCGTTACTCCAGCCGCCGATTATGAGAATGCTCACAACAAAGAAAGAACGTGAGACTGTCATGAAAACACACCAGAAGACTGTTTCAGACACAACAGCATTACTTTTTCCTGTTGTCATCACTGTAGTGGGCGGGCTTATTGCACCAATGGGTTTGCCTCTTCTTGCAACGATCATGCTCGGCAATTTTATGAAAGAGTCCGGTGCAGTAGCCAGACTTACAAAGGCATCTGAAAATGAAATAGCAAATATAGTCACTTTGTTTCTTGGATTGGCAATCGGAGGCACAATGAATGGAGAAGTTTTCGTGAAACCACAGACTCTTCTTATTCTTGGACTTGGTCTCATGGCAATCTGTCTTGACACGGTTTTCGGCGTGCTCTTTGGAAAGATACTATATTACTTAACAGGCGGAAAAGTGAACCCGTTGATCGGTGCGGCAGGTATCTCGGCATTCCCTATGTCTGCCCGTGTTGTCCAGAAAGAAGGTCAGAAGTGGAACAAAAAGAGCTATCTCCTTATGCATGCCATGGGTGCAAACGCAGGCGGCCAGGTGGGATCGGTTATGGCAGCAGCAGTTATGCTGTCTGTTTTGAAAGCTATGGGAGTAATATGATTTAAAAAATATTGTATACATTATTTAAAATATTTGATAGAACTAAAGGCGGGATTAATTCCCGCCTTTTTTATATTCTGGATATTAAAAAACAGGGGGTAATGAGAACATGGATTTTATGCAAATTGCAGCAAGCGTTATCTTCCTCGCCAGCATCATCCTTGTAATCACCGGTTGGATTGACAGCGTCATCGCGGCGCTCGCAGGGATCGTTTTTATGATCTTTTTCGGTATATACAGCGATATTGACGCCTTCAAGATTGTTGATTGGAATGTAATAGCCATACTCTTGAGCATATGGATTATATCGGGCTATTTCGGAAAGTCCGGCGTGCCGGATTTTATGGCAGCCATAATCCTGAAGATGTCTAAGGGCAATGTTGCCGTATTTGTAACAGTCCTTGGAATGCTTGCCGGATTTGTATCAATGCTCATTGATAACGTTGTTGTTGTCCTCATGTTTGCGCCCGTTGTCTTTCATGCCTGCCGAAGATTCAATTTCCCGGCCTTTGCCCCTGTCATGTTCGTCGGTTTATGCGCCAATTTTATGGGCACAGCCATGCTGCTCGGTGATTTACCCCCACAGATGCTTCACAGCGTCTCAGGAATCGAATTCAGTGGTTTTCTATGGTACTTGGGACGTCCTTCATCATTTTTTATCCTCTGCATCTCATACATTGTTACATGCGGATCTTTTTACTGGCTATTCTCGAGGAAATATAAAGACATCAGGATGGATGTTGCATCAATGTCTGCGGAAAAACCTCTTGACCATATCAAGGATAAACCCTTTGCCATAATCTCATGCAGTATTTTTGTCCTTACAATTATTGCCATGGCCTTTCGTCCTGTTTTCGGTTATACCCTGGGATTTATCGCCATGTGGGGCGCTATCGCCATTATCCTTGTATTTGAACTTTTTAAAGATAAATTTACCATTGAAATTCCCAATGTTGAACAGGTACTCGCCGAACTCGACTGGAGGGCCATATTCTTCTATGTTTCCCTTTTTGCATTGGTTGGAGGCCTGGAACACGCGGGTGTGATAAAGCTCGTATCAAATGCGATTACACCATTGATCCAGAAGAGCCTTGTTGTGGGCGCTTCAGCACTGTACTGGGTAACTGCTCCTATTGTGGGCATTGTGGAACATGATGCCTATATTCTCACCATGCTCTATGTCATCAGAGACCTTGCGAAAGAAACGGGAATGAATCCCTGGCCCCTGTACTGGATGCTATTATGGGCCGGTACACTTGGCAGTAACCTCACTGTTGCCGGCGCCCCTGCATTATTTGTAGCGAAAAGCATGGGTGAAAAAGAAGATCAGAGAAAGGTCAGTTTGAAGGAGTTTCTGGGTATTACTGTGCCCTATGTTATTATATCGCTTATTTTTTGCTATATTCCTGCTATGCTGGTCTGGGTAATTCCATTTCAGAAATAGATTCTTTTAAAAAAGACTTTTATAAGGAGGAGTTATGGCCATATTGACAATAGCAAGAGAATACGGAAGCGGTGGAAAAGAGATAGGCAAGAACGTTTCCGGATTGTTGAACTACACCTATATTGACAGAAAGCAAATTCTTGAAGATATGAAGAGAGTAGGAACCAATTGGGAAGAAATGGCAAAGTATTTTGATGAAAATCAGCCCACCGTTGTTGAGAGATATGAATGGTCTTACAGAGGTTTTGTGTCATTAAATCAGAGCCATATTCTCCATTATGCCCTGAAAAATAATATTGTAATTATGGGCAGGGGCGGCAACTTTTTGTTGAAAGGCGTACCTCATGCATTAAGAATAAGAACAGTGGCGCCTATTGAAAAGAGGATTGAAAATGTAATGAAATGGGAAGATATGGGCAACAGCGAAAATGCCCGATGGCTCATAGATAAGGTGGATAGTGAAATGGCAGGCGCTGTATACCTGATTTACGGAAGTAACTGGGATGACCCTGAACAGTACGATTTTGTTTTTGATACAAGCCTTCAGACTTACGATGAAATTATGGATATTGTTAAAGATGAGCTTGAAAAAAGAGATAAGCTCTGCACGGAAAAAGCAATTGACATATTGAAACTGAAAGCCCTTGCGGCAACAATAAAGATGGAAATAGCGATTAATCCTGACCTGTCCGTATCGACACTTGAGGTAGGGCTGAAAGAAGAAGGTCTTGTGGGATATGGCTTGCATGTCGGGGGTGTTTTTCATAATATGGATGATAAAAAGCAGATCGAAGAGATAGTAAGGGGCTTATCCGGCGATGTTCCCATTGAGCTTGATT
>Ga0351906_1026_pt1 | contig 47077 bp, 7 predicted proteins | sample BONcelHT113001E5_FD_206866 | JGI IMG/M metagenome (GOLD analysis project Ga0351906, IMG submission 206866) | Enriched cells from coal bed in the Powder River Basin, Montana, United States - BONCAT cells T11 rep1 HSBNCT.T11.300.1.E5 ... | reverse complement strand
CCCACGGCGGGGAAGCCGAACGGAATTCCGCTGATCGAACAGTTCCGCGTTTCGGGTTTGGGCGGCGACGACCAGATCCTGTTCGTGCTGCAAGCCGAAGCGGGGCTGTTGCCTCTGGACGTGTCGGACCTGATCGAGCGGAGCGATGACTTTGTGGCGGTCCTGGACGGCGGTCCGGGCAATGATGTGCTGCGCGGCACGCAGGCGCGGGACCGGATCGACGGGGGCTCGGGCAGCGACACGATCTACGGCATGGGCGGCGACGACCAGCTGTGGGGCGACGGCGGCCCGGGGATGGGCGACCGCGACCACGATTTGGACGTGATCTACGGCGGCCAGGGCCACGATGACCTGCTGGGTGGGCAAGGACGCAATCTGCTGTACGCCTGGTCCCAAGATCCCCATGCCGGCGGCCAGTTCGGTGTGTTCGTGGACCTCGCGGGCAGGCTGTACGATAACGACGGCGATCAGAACGACGACGGCTACCTGGACGTGGATCAACAGAACTCGCCTGTCGGCCCGTATCGTCTGGCCTACGTCGTGGAAGACACCGGCCTGAACCGCGTGCTGGGCGGTCCGAGCGGCGACGATCTGTACGGCGGCACGGGGCTGGATTTCCTGTACGGCAACGGCGCGCCGGGCGGCACGCCAGACCGGCTGTACGACCGGAACGGCGTCTTGTTTGAGGACCGCGACGGGGCGGTGGCCGGCGACGAGTGGAAGGAATATGCTCGCAGCACGGACAAGGTATGGTATTACGCGGGCACGAATCGCGACGATGTGATCACCGTGGATTACGTGACCGAGCCGGGCTTGTTACAGGGCCATCACCTGATCACGCGGCTGACCAACAACAACGGCAACTATACATTCGATGCCCAGGTGAGGCTGGCCTTCGACGCCCGCGACAAGAACGGGAACCTGATTTGGAGTCCGGACGACACCTTCTACGGGCTGGCGCTGACCGGCGGGGTGGTCCCGGCGCAGGGCCGGCTGAGCGGCGATGCCGAATTCGCCTTGTCCTTGGACGGCGGCCTCCTGGTGAGCGTGTTGGTGACCCAAGGGGACACGGCCGGCAATGAAACCGTCGGCGATCTGGTGGACGACATCAACCGGGCTTTGCAGGCCACGCCGCTGTACGTTCCGGCCACGAGCCAGTACCTGGTTTTGGCCCGGATCAACGGCGATGGGATCAGCTTGGTCCGCAGCGCCGCGACGGTCGGGGAGGGGGCTTCGCTGGTGGTCACCGCCGCCAACGAAATCGCGGCGGGCGAGTTGGGCTTGACGGCCGGCCAGACCGCGGCCGTCGGTTTCGTGGGCGCTCGCGGCGTGGCCAGTCTGCTGCCGCCCGAAGGCGTTTTCCTGGCGATTATCATCGACGCCCTGGACGGCAACGACCAGGTAACCGTCGGCCCGACGGTGATCAAGAGCGTCTGGACGGACGGAGGCCGCGGCAACGACCGGATCCAATACGTGTCGGGCAAGCCGATCTTGATGGACCAGACGGACCAGCGGGTCGGCGCTCAGATCGGCAACGGCGATCGGGTTCACGCCTACGATTTGGGCGCCCGTTTGGCGGCGGAGACGGGTCAGATTTCCGGCGCTCGCCTGGTCACCGGCCTGACGATCGACAGCCCGACGGACGAGGACTGGTACCGGTTCCAGTTCGGCGTTGCGCCGCAGTCGGGCGACGTGATTCAGGTCACCAGCATCTCGCCGCTGGACCGGCTGTCCCTGCAATTGGTGCGTCTGGACGGCGAGACGGAGGAAGTCATCGCGGACAGCAGCAACGGCATCCTCGAGCTGAAACCGACCCCCGGCTATGCCACCCCGCTGGCGGCCGACGAGACGTATTACCTGCAGGTCCGCACGGACCGCATTCCCACGGTGTACGAGATCGAGTTCCGCGTCGGCGGTTCCGCCGGGAACAACACCAGTCCGGCCACTGCCCGGCAACTGGACGACGAGGACGACCTGGCCGCCTACGCGTCGATCGCCGGCCGGCCGTTGCGGTCCCTGAACGACCAGAGTTGGTTCCGGTTCACGTTGACCGAGCCGGGACGGCCGGGCGACCAGATCGGACTGAACGTGTTTGATGCGGCCGGAACGATCACGCTGGCGCTGGTCGGCGATACGAGCGGCCGGGTATTGGATGCGGCGAGCACTGCGAGCACGTCGGACCCGGCGGCGGTCAGCTTGGCGGGGTTGCCCGCCGGCACGTACTGGCTGCAAGTCGCCGGCCGCGGTCCGGCCCAATACGAGTTGACGCCGCGGATCGGGCGTCCCAGCCCGGCGAACCCCGAGTTGTTGGTTTACGGCGGCCAGTCGCGCGACCTGTCGTCCCGGCAGGTGACGTATCTGGGCGATCCGGTGCTGGATCCGTCCAGCCCGTCGTACCGCGTCCGCAAAGACATCTTGCTGGGCGGCGAGGGCAACGACTGGCTGATGGGCGGTCCGGGCGAGGACTGGATTTTCGGAGGCCCGGGCAACGACGTGCTGTGCGGCGGCTTCGACCGCCAGGCCGGCGACTTGATCTGGGGCGGTCCCGGGGATGACATCTTCCAGGTGGTCACGGACCGTCTGCCGGCCACCAGAGCGGCGCAGCGGCGCGTGGGCAGCGAGGCGGACGAGACCTACGTGCCGACGTTCAGCGACCGGTTTGACGGCCAGGACGGCAACGACCAGGTGTTGTACCTGGGCGGCGATCTGGACGCCAACGGCCGGGTGGTTCCGGACCACGTGGCGATCCGCTGGAACACGATCCTGCACCGCTATGAAGTCACCACCCGCGTTTGGAACTTTGTGAACCAGGAGTGGGCCGTCGAGGCGCTGGACGCGCCGGCGGAGGTCTTCGGCGAGCCATTGCTGGATGACGAGGAGTCCGGCCGGCTGCGGGGCGACGCGGCGTTTACCGTGATCGTCAACGGGGGCATTCCGGTTCCGGTCACGATCTCGCAAGAGACGACTCGACTCAACTCGGAATGGGACCATCTGGTGTTCCAAATCAACGAAGTGTTCCGGGCTGTGAACCTGCGCGGTCAAGTCGTGGCCGGCTTGCGGGACGGCCGGCTGACGCTGACGACCGTGGCCGCCGGTCCGACCGAGACGCTCCAGGTCATCGAACCGAATCCGGAAGCCAGAGCTCGGCTGGGGCTGCGCGACATGTCCGATTCCGACCCGGCGTCGGGGCAGACCGACGCTTTCGCCCCGCAGCAACACTATGCCTTTTACACCGCGTTCAACACCGAACAGACGGTGATCGACACGCAGCGCGGCGACGACGAAGTGCATGCGGATCCGGGATACCTGATCCGTGGCAGCGAGTGGGGGATCGATCCCGAGGACCGGCCGCAGCAGCCCGTTGGTAGTGTCGGCTTCAGCCGGTCCTCGTCGCTGGTCGACCTGGTCATTCGCGGCGGCGAAGGAAACGACCGGCTGTTCGGCGGAGCGGGGAACGACGTGATTGACGGAGGTCCCGGTGCGGATGTGATCCGGGGCGGCGGCGGCAACGACCGGATCGACGGCGGCGCCGGCAACGACTGGTTGGCGGGCGGACCGGACCAGATTCCTCCGGACCGCTACGAATTGGCCGCCGGTCAGGCCAACGACACGGTGGCGTATGCGGGGCTGCTCCGGGAAGATTTCACGCCCCTGCGACTGTCTTCGGAAACGGATGCGCCCCAGGACGTCACGGTCGAGGATCTGAATTTCCATTACGGTGATCGGGGCGACTGGTACATCCTGCCCGCGCCCGAGGCGCTGCAGCAGTTTGGCACCGCGCGGGCGGCGCAGCTGGTCCGGGAGATGATCGGTGTGAAGTTCCTGGACCCGGAAATGGCCATCCCGGCGTCGCCCGTGCGCGAGCGGCTGGCGTTGTACGGCTACGATCACGCCCTCGGGGACCCGGGCCGGATGCTGTTCCTGTTCGCCGGGATGGATACGGATGGCGGCCCGGGGCTGTCGGTGGTGCCCGTGGAACAGTTTGCCGGCGTACAGAACACTGGTATCCAGCAGCAGCATGTCGATCCCGCCGCCGCCGTACAGCCGATCGACGCCGTTCTGGCCTTCGAGCCAATCCGAGTCGGCTCCGCCCCAAATCTCGTCGTCGCCGCCGCCGCCGTACAAGCGATCTTCGCCGCTGCCGCCATAGATCAGGTCCGCACCCCCGATCAAGGCCTTCTTGTCGTTGTCGGCATACTCAGGGCCGATCACGCCGTCCCCTTGGATGGTATCGTTGCCCGTGTCGCCGTAGAGGGTTTCGCGGCGGATGTTTCCGTACAGCCAATCGCCCCCCGCCCCGCCGTGCAACTCGTCGCCAATCAAGTTCTTTTCCACTTCGACGTCGGCCAGCAACGTGCTCTGGGCGTAGGCATACAGGTAGTCGATCCCGTCGCCGCCGAACAGCCGCTGGAATTGCAGCACGTGCTGGCCGTCGGCGTCCACGCCCGCATCGGCGAACAGATAATCGACACCGCCGTCGCCGAACAATTGGTCGATTCCCGCGCCGCCCCGCAGCACGTCGTCCCCCGCGCCGCCGCGGACCACGTCGTCCCCCGCGCCGCCGCGGACCGAATCGTTGCCGGCGCCGCCGTCCACGTAGTCGATCCCCACCCCGCCGTCCAGATCGTCCGCGTCCCCGCCGCCGAACAGCCAATCGTTGCCGTCGTCGCCGCGCAACCGGTCCTTGCCGTCGTCGATTTGTCCGTCCACCGACAATCCGGCCAGCACCACGGGAACGATCCGCGGCATGCCGCGGAGATCGTTCCATGCGGCGCCGGGAAAGTTGGTGGGGTAGGCGAAATCGGTCGTCACCCCGCGGCGGAAGCTCTCGAAACTGATGACTTCCGTCCCGCCCCAGATGACATCGCTGCCGTCGCCGCCGGCGATCTCGTCATCGCCGGTGCCGCCGACCAGGAAGTCGTCGCCTGCGTCGCCGCGGATCCCATCGTTGCCCGAACCACCGTAGACCAGATCGTTCCCCGCACCGGCCAGGACCGTGTCGTGTCCGGCTCCGGCATATACGATGTCGTCTCCCGATCCGGCATCCAGATAGTCGTCACCGGGTCCGCCGTCGATCCAGTCGTTGCCCCCCAGCGCGAACACCACGTCGCTACCCAGCCCAACGTAGATCCTGTCCGGCCCGATGTCCCCGTAGACGCGGTCCCGGTGGTCTTCTTCCCGGCCGGGCCACGGGGCCTCGACACGGACGTCGCCGTAGATGACGTTGCGATCGTCGGCCGAGCCGCCCCCCAACTCGTGAACGCCGGCATGGATCGTGTCGGCCCCCCAGCCGCCTTCGATCGTGTCTGACCCCTCCAACGCGACCACCACATCGTCGCCGAAACCGGCGTAAATGGTGTCGTCGCCGTGGTCGCCGTAGATTCTGTCGCGGTGATCGGAAGGCACGCCGGGCATCTGCGCCGGGTCGTCGCGGTCCGGGCCCTCCACATCGCCGTAAGTCGTATTCACGTCGTCGGCGCCGCCGGGACTGCCGGCGCGGTCGTGGCCCGCGTAAATCGTGTCCCGGCCCCAGCCGCCGATCAGATAATCCGAGCCGCCGCCGCCGTAGATCACGTCGTCGCCAGACCCGCCATCGACCCAGTCGTTGCCGGCCAGCGCATAGATCACGTCGTTGCCGGGGCCGGCATAGATCGTATCCCGGCCGGAATCGCCGTAAATCCGGTCGTTGCCCGGGCCGCCGTGAATCTCGTGAATTGAATCCAGGTCGCCCCCGGAGGTGCTCGTTCCGGCGATGATCACATCGTCGCCGGCCAGGGTCGCATCCACCTCGTAGCCGGGCCCGCCGTCTCCGTACAGCTGGTCGGTACCGCCCCCGCCGTAGATCGTGTCGGAACCCGCTCCGCCATAGATCGTGTCGTTGCCGAGGCCGCCATCCAGGTAATCATCACCCTCGTCCCCGTACAACACGTCGTTGCCGGGGCCGCCTTCCAGACGGTCCGCACCGCCGCCGCCGTGCAGTACGTCGCGCCCGTCACCTCCGCGCAACACGTCTGCCCCGGGACCGCCCCACAGCACGTCGTCGTCCAGGCCGCCGTCCAGCAGGTCATCCCCCGCGCCGCCGTCCAGGAGATCGTTGCCCGCGCCGCCGAACAAACGGTCGTTGCCCGGGCCGCCCCGCAACACGTCCGCAGCAGGACCGCCCGTCAGGACGTCGTCGCCGGCGTCTCCGATCAACACCGCGGGTCCGCCGCCGGCGGTCAGCCGGTCGTTGCCCGGGCCGCCCTCCAGATGCACCGGCAAGGTCACCGCACGATCCACCGCGAGCACATCGTTCCCGAGCCCGCCTAGTCCGCGGATCGCGGCCACGTTGTTGAACCGCTGCCGCCGCGCCCCGGATTGGACCCAGATCTCGTTGGCTTGCGCGCCGGGCAAGACCTGGAAGTTGTCATCCCGGTCGCTGGTGTTGAGCACCAGGGTGCTGCCCTGCATGTGGGCCAGCGGGGGCGGGTTGATGTCCGGGGCCGGTCCCGGACGACAGGAGGTCGAAAAGTCCAGCAGGGTGATCGAGAACAACTCGAACCGCTCGTTGATAATCGTGATCGTGATATCGAACAACCCCAGGTCGATCTCCACCTCGATCTTGATGACCGCCGTCAGGGCCGCGTCCAACGACCCTTCCGTCTCGAACAGGCACGACTTGCCCAACTCGTTGATATGGACTTTACCGTCGTGATTCGGATCGTACAAGTTGAAACCGATCGTGGCGAACAAGCCGCCCTCGGCGCCCGCGTAGGCGCTGATCCGGGCCACGCCGATATCGAGTTCGATGCCGGCGACCGCAGCGGCCGTAAAGCTGCCGAACAGTTCCAACTCGGGCACGTCCCGCCCGGTGCCGTCGGCATTTTCCGTGTCGCTCACGTAAAAGCCGTTGAACACGTCGGCCGGATTGCCCGACTCGTAGGCTTGCCGCAACCCGGAGGTGTCGAACCCGAAGGCGAAATCCGCCCGAACGCCGATCCGGCCGTCCAGAATCACCGTCAAGAAGGGCGGGAAAATGGGAAATGCCTGGTGATACCGCGCATCGACCATCAGCTCCGGCATGTCATAGGTGACCAGCGGGATGTCGCGGCCGAGGACCAAATTGAATAACGTGCTGGGCTTCTCCAGCACCGGGAACCGCAAGCCTTCGCCGTTGCCGCTGGCCAAGTTCTTTGCCTTGTCGAGGAACTCGCCCGCCGGCCCGTCGATCGGCGCAGCGCCGGTGTCCGGTATCGTCTCTTCGGCCAGCGACTGGCTCCGAAGGTCGATGTTGTCGATCGAGAAGCCGGACAACACGATGTCGCCCCCGCCGGTCGAACCGGCCGCCTCGGCCAAATCTACGATCACCGCCGCCGCTTCGATGAAATCCCGCGTGGCCGGTGACAGATAGCCGAAGAACTCTGCCACGTCCAGCAGCGTCACGGGACTGCCCGCCAAGTCGGAAATGAGCGGCAACGGTGCGGTGATCACATCCAGAACCGGCCGCAGGGGCTCGATGATCCCGTTGATCGTGTCCAGCACGGGCCCGGCGAAGCGTTGAATCACCTGCCCCGGATTGATGCGGAAATTGGTGAAACTCACCTCCGGCACGTTGAAGACGCCGCCGAACTCGCCCGCGGCATCGCTCGTGTCCGCGTTGAACAGATCCCAATCCAGCGAGAATTGTGTCTTGAACGAAGGGAAATTCGCGTTGCCGAAACCGACGACGAAATCCAAGTCCACGTCCGCCCGGCCGCTGAACCCGGCGCTGACAACCTGGCCGAACGAGGCACCCGACAGTTCAGCCAGCGTCAATTTGTGGTCGTGGTTGGGATCTACGAGATCGATGCGGAACTGGCCGCCCAGCCAGCTGCCGTCCGGCCGACCATCCCCGTCCTTGTCCGTCGTCACCAAGTCCACGACGTCCAATTGCAGGAAGCCCAAGCGGCCCGTGGCGCGCAAACCGGGCAACGTGGCCGCGACCTGTACCGTCAGTTCGTCGGCCGCCCCCGTGCCCAGGTACACGCCCGCGCTCTTGCTGACGCCGAACCGCAGGTCCCAATCGAACCCGACCTCCAATTGCACGGCCCCGTTGACTTCCAGCCCCAGCCCCGCCAAACCGATGTCGAAACCGATGGGCACATCAACCACCCGCGCCGTCTGCTGCAGCTGGACGCGGAACTCGACCTCCGCCGTGTCCAAACTCGGCGGCGCGGCGACCGGATCGGGAACATGCACCCCGTCCACCCACACCTGCACGTCATGCCGCGTGGGACTGCCGGCGCCGTTGCCCGGCGTCACGTCGACCAACCAGTTCAGCCCGCCGGGCCCCAGGGCTTCAAACAGGCGTTGCTGAACAAAGGCCACGGACTTGCCGCCGGCCATCTCCAGGTTGTCCACCACCTTGCGGCGGAGGTCGCCGATAAACCGGGCGGCATCCTTCAACTGGTCGCCGATCAGCGGCAGTTTGGCCCCGAACACCTGGCCGTCCAGAACCTGTTCCAACAACAGAAAGAACCCGGACCAGCCGTCGGACAGAACCGACAGATTCGAGGCGAAATCGCTCAGGTTCTCGATCGCGTTGCCCAAGTCCGGCACCGTCAGCGAGGTCGTTCCCGCGATGTCCGTCAAATCAGCTTGGATCACCAGACTCGGTTGGGCGGGATCCAGCGGCATCGTTTCGGTCGGGAAGAACACCGGCAGGTCCGCGTGGAACAGGCCGTTGATCGACGCCGTGACGTCGCCGACGATCGGATCGGTCAAGTAGTGCCGGCCGTCGCCATCGGCATCGTTCAGCCCCAACCGGATCCCGGCGGGCGCGGTCTGCGGCCCGCCGCCGTCGATGTCCAAAAGGACCACGCCCGGCTGGGCGGCACTGCCCACAAACAATCCCAACGGACCGACCGCCGCCGAGAACGCCAGATCGGAAGCGTTGATCGAGGCGGTCAAGTTGGCCTGGGTGGTATCGTACAGGAACGGCCGCGGAGCAGCCGGATTCCTCAAGTCGATCCCCAAATCGACCGCCAACACCGCCCCGGCCTGAACCTCGAAAACGCCCTTGGCACCGGCGTCCAGCAACCGCCCGAATCCCGGCAACTCCAGGTCCACGGTGTGCCGGCCTTGATAGTCTGTCTCCAACAGCAACTCGATTTTCAGCGCCGGTTGACCCGCCACCGAACGGTCAAAGGACACCTCGACCCGGGCTCCGTCTGTTCCCAGCGTTTCGTCGAACCCCAAGGCCCGTTCCAGCGCCGACTCGAGTTGCTCCTCCAATTCACGCAACGACTTGGCTGGATCCTTGGCAAACTCGCCGAGCACCTTCGTCCAGCTGCCGGTCAGGCCAAGCAATTCGCCCAGGCTCTTGTTCAGCACCGGGATCTTCTCTTTCAGCACGGACTTGCCGGCCAGCGCAGCGAGGAAGCGGTCGACTTCGGCCAGCGCGGCGCCGATCGCCGCCTGCGTCACGTTCTCAAAGCGTCCCAGATCCGCCAGGTCTCCGTTGAACGATACGGACAACGTCTCCGGCCGTGCGATATCACTCCAGGAAACCGAAATCTGCGGAGATCCGCTCAGCGGCTCCCCCAGCAAACTGGCTTGGACCGGCAAAACCAGATTCGCGGATCCGTCCAACTGCGGAGCGGCCACCAGCCGACCGACATCCGCCGGTGCCAGATTCCCGAACAACTCGGTCAGCGTGATCCGGCCGGCCGTGCCGGGTTGGGTGTCCGGGTCCGTCAACCGCACGCTCACCCGGGCAGACGCGCCGCCGGCGCCGCTGATGATCTGCAGGTCCGCCAGACCCAACTGGGCCGCAGCCTGCAACTCGGTCCCGGACAACGCGATCCGGCCTTGCAGCAGCGGTTGGCTGCCCGAGTCGACAAGAAACACATGGTTCGCCAGGGCGTCGCCGTGCAACGGCGATCCGACCACCTGTCTGCGGCCCGCCGCGTCCGCCGTCTCGTCCGCGCCGAAGATCCCCAGTCCGCGGCCGGCGATGCCGGTCATCGAACCGTTGACGGCGCGGATCGAAAAGGCGCCCGCCACGCCGCCGCTGGTATCCTCCGCAACCAACCGGTCCCCGTCGGTACGGATCGTGAACTTTCCGGCCGCCTGCGCCCCGGCAGCCGCGGCGCCAAACGCGTTCAACAACTCGCCGACCGTACCCAATCCGTGTACCTGCACGTCAAACACCGTGCCGTCGCTGAGCGTCACGCGCAGATCGGCCAAGTCGTCGGTTTGCCCTGCGGCGAATCCCAGCGGAGCCGCCGCATCTACCAGCCGCAACGCCAGGATCTGCTGGTTTTGAATCTGGGTGACCAGGTCTTGCCGGGGATCGATCTGCGGCGGTTTGACGATCAACACCAGCCGATCGCCGGATACTTGGGCCACCAGCGAAGTCTCGAAGGGAGTCCCTGTAAAGGCGGTTCGCAGGCCCCGCGTAACGTCGGCGGCCAGGTCCGCCAAGCTCGCGTTCCCGGCGGTATCCGCCGCCCGCACGGTGACCGTCCGGACCGTCGAGCCTGCGGCCGTGGTCAGCTCGACGCGGAACTCGGCGTCGGTCGCCAATTGCAGCGCCACCGGTGCCGCCTGCCCCGTAACGCCCACCTTGACCGCCACCCCGAGCCCGCCGTTCAGGCTCGACAGGAGCTGCCCTTCCTGAATAACAAACCCGTTGCCTACCGGATTCAGATCGATGCCGATCGTAAACTGGGTTCCCAGCTCCACCTGCATCTGCAAGTTGCCCGAACTGGAGACGTTAACGAGCCCACCCAAGCTGGTGTCGAGTCCAAACCCGACTTGTTGAGCGGCCAGGACGTGCTGCAGATTGACGTCCAACGTCAACACCCCCGCCGCGCCCCCGCTGCCGGGAACATAGTTCACATCGGTCAGCGTGTCGCCCAAGCGTCCCAACAAGTCCAAGACGGTGGCTGTGGTCCGGCCCTCGGCATCCGGCTGCAACAGGCCCGTCACTTTGCCTTCCCAGGCCTCTTTGAACCGCAAGGCATCCGCCAGCTTCAGATCGCGGACCAGCGGCAGGGACGTGTTCCAGTCCAAACCGGCCAGGAATCCGTCGAACGGTTCGCGAAAGCCGTCCAAGAACGTGCCGATCTGCCCCAGCGCGCCCACGACGTCTGTGCCGTTCAACTTGCCCAAGACGTCCAGCCCCAGGCTCAACGAGGCCGCGTTGAAGTCGACGGCCAAGCTGCCGCCAAACACGTCGCCCGTTGCGATCGTCAGCGCGGCTCCGGGAAAGGCCGCCGCCGAATCGAAACTGCCGAACCGGACCCGCAACGGCAGGTTCGCCGTCGCCGAACCGCCGGGCGTAAACGCAAACACGTTGCCCAGCGGCTGACTCATCAAATCCTGCAGCGTCAGACGGCCGTCGGCCGGAGTGGGATCGCTGACCGTCGCCGACAAATTGGCGGTCAAGCTGACCGCGCCTCCGGTGACATTCGCCGTCACGAAACCAATCTGCAGCGTGGTGTCGACGTTGGCCGACACGGTCGCAGAAGCCGTCAACTGGCCGATCTCCACAAAGAACGATTCCGCTGGACTCAGGCCGGGCGTCAGGTCCAGACCGAAAGACATCTGCAACGTCAGACCGGCCAGCACGTCGACGGGGACCGTGGCGAGCAACTGCATTCCCTGCGCCGCCGCATCCGCGCCCAAATTGACCGCCCGCGTGGTGCTTGCCACCGGCGGCCGGTACTGCAAGTCGAAGCGGTATTGATTCGGGTAAGCCGCGTCGTTGATGTACGAGACGAATTGGCTGATCCCCGCGATTCCTCGCGCCGCGAGGAAATCCGCCAACTCATCGGCCGTCGGCGTTTCGTCATCTGCCAAGTACTCGGCCAGCGGCTGGAACAAGCCGGCTTGCAGTTGTTCGTCCAGCTTCAGCGCCGTGCCGAGAGTGATCTGTCCACCCGCGACATCGGCCAAGGAGCCGCCGTCCGTGCTCCCGACCAGCGGTAGCGGAGCGGCGAATGCGCCCAGCGTGCCCAGCGGGGCGAGTTGCGCGCCGAGTTGTTTCAGCCCCTCGGCCAGGGCCGCGCTGCCGGAGGCCGGCAGACTGTTGCCCGCCGCATTCAGCCGCCAGACGCTCGCCGGATCGAGTTCCGCCGTCTGCGCCACGGGATCGCCCGGCGGCGTCGTGGCCTGGGCTTTGAACTTGCGAATCGCCGACTCGGTCCGCGGTCCGATGATGCCGTCGACGACCAAAGGCTGATCCTGATAGTCGGTCACGTCCAAATAGTTCAACCGTTGCTGAACAGCGATCCGGTTCCGGAACGAGCTGTCGGTCGTCACCGCCAAACTGCCTTGCGAAGAATGTCCCGGAAATACCCGCAGGTCCAGTTGCCGCGAGGTCTGTGCTGGTCCGCTGGTCCCTGCCGCCGTGGTGGTGTAACGCAAGCGGACGACACCCTGAAATCCAGCCGCTGGCCATTGGTCGGTGGCGATGCCCTCGCCCGTCCCCGGCGCGAAATACAGCTGGCCACTGCTGCCGAACGCCGTTTCCGCCGCAAGAAAACGATGCGAGAACAACAGATACCCCACCACGCGGCCATTGCTGTCCAACAGCTTCCAGTCGCCGCGGGGATTCTGCGCGTCGACGGTGACGCTCGAGGCGTTGCCCGAGGTGTCGATCAACTGAACCTGATTTAGCTGAAACCCCGTTGCCTGAGGATGGAGGGTGTGCAGATCCACGAACGCTACGTCGCCCGTCTGAAGCCCGCGGACAAAACCTACGTTGTCGATACGGACCGCCGAATCGACGGCTCCGCCGCCGACGATCTCGAACGTCAGCGTCTGCACGCGATCCCGCAAACTTCCGGGAAGGGCGACGACCTCTTCCCGCTGCCAACCGGCGTCCGTCGCGTTCAAGGCAAACTCGGCCAGGACCTGCTGACCGCAGCGGATTCGCAAACGGTCTCCGTCCGCACTGGCGGCAATTCGCCGCCAGTCGAAACGCAGTCCTGCGGCGTCGCCGGGAACGTACATCCAGTTATGCGCGCGGCTGGGGCCGTTGCCGTCCAGCACCAGAAACGAATCGGCACCGTCCGTTTCGACACGTCCCCGGCCGCCACCCCCATGATCCGACCAGCCCGGCACGAGATTGTCCGTCTGCGGCAGCGGCAAATACAGGAATTCGAAGCCGGATCGACCGTACTGGAAATCGCCGTTGGCGATCTGCAGGGGATCCCACTGGGGCCCGGCGCGGAACCCGGCCGCGATCTGCACCGGATTGACGGCGCTGTGCTCGTGGTCTTGCGGAGCCCCCGCGGCAGACGCGAACCGCGGCGCGGGACGCAGTGACTGGCCGCCTGAGATGCGACTGAACGCGTACCCCGTCGTCGCTGCCGCACCGGCGACCGTCGCCCGGTAGAACGTGTTCCAGACATCCGAATGCGACGTCGGCACCGTCACCCCCGGTTCGTCATTCACCAATTGGTTGTACGCGCCCGGGATCGGACGCCCGTCCGGCGCCGATTCCGTCTGGTAGTACGTGTCCGCAAACGTGACGTTATTCCAAACCGTCGCTCCGTAGCCTGCAGGTTGGCCCAAGGTAAACAACTGTTGAAAACCGTCGACTGGCAGGATGCCTTGATCGAAGTCGTGCGGATCCAGGTAGGTCACGTGGTCCACGGTGACGTCGAATCGGGCCAAACGCTCGATCGCCTCGCTGGTGACCGCCGTGCCGAAACTGTGAGCGATGAAATGCAGCGCGGGGTTCGCCGCGCCGACGGCGGGCGAGACCAGACCCAGTCCGACCAGGACGCCGAACAGCGCGTCGCCCGCCGCCTCGGCCCAGCCAGCCGACAGCTCGTTGGACTCCGATGCCCAGTCAAAGGCCACCACCACCTCGGTCGGAGTGCCTGCAAAGATGCTCTGGCTGGCGTCAAACCCGCTCGATCCGCCCTCGCCGAACACGTCATAGTCCAGCAGCCAGGCGTCGGCGGCGTCTCCCACTGCGGCTTCCCCGCCGCCGCCCAACGCGGCGTCCGCCCGGTCGCGCACCGCTTGCGCCAGACTCAACAGCGAATCGCCGCCGCCGTTGGTGATCTGAAACCCGTGCGTCACCACGGTAACCCCGGCGACTTGTCCCGAGGCGATGTGCGGGGCAAGCCGCTGCTGCATCCCGGCCAGATCGATGCTCACCAGTTCCCCGCCGCTGACCAGCAGGGAATAATCCTGCTGGAACGTCGCCCCGCTGTGGCCGACATGAATGGTATAGGTGCCGGACCACGGTGCGTCGATCAGCACCTGTTCCACATTATCCAGATGATTCTGCGCCGCCGGGTCCAGCGAGTTCTTGACGGGACGCACGGCAGCCTGGCCGGGGTGCTGCGGGTCCAGCGTCCACGGGTGGTACGTGCCCCCCGGCCCCGTGACCCACAAATCCAGGTCGTTGACCAGGACGGACGTCGGAACATCCAGCCCGGCGGCTTGCGGGGCGCCGGCCGGATCGGTCCAAACGATCGTGGCCTTGAGCGGCTGTCCGGCGGTGGCGACGAATTGCCATGTGGCCTCCTGGCCGCTGTAGGAAGCCTCGGCTAGATAGCCTCCGTCGTAACGGGCCGCGCCGGACAGCAACTGAGCCGCCGCCTGAGCATTGACGAGCCCCCAGCCGTAACTGTAGTCCGGCCCGACATTACCCGCCTCGCTCGCCGTGTGGATCAGCACGCCCTTCGTCGTCGCGCTGCGGGGCCGTGTGCCGAACAACTGCTCGTAACGTTCGATCAGCAGCGTCGCCGTGCCGGACACATTGGGCGCGGCCATGGACGTACCGTTCCAATCATTGCTGTCGCTTAACATACCCGGATCGCCGTCGTAAGCCGCATCGCCGCTGGCCAGGGTCGAATGCACTCGAAACCCGTTCCCGACCACGTCGGGCTTGATCCGTCCATCGTCGGTGGGCCCCCAACTGGAGAACGACGTCATCACGATGTCTGCCGCCGTGTAGCCCTCTTTCGTGATATCCGTCACGGCCCCCACCACCAGGCTGTTCTTGGCGGTCTGCTGCTGGGGAAGCGTATCGTAGCCCCCTCCGTGGCTGCCGTCGGCAGATGGCGCCGGGTATGTCGCATCATCTACCGGCACCCAGGTCCAACCGTTGTCGGTCAGATATGTCCGGTAGTACGGATCCAAGGCCGCCCAATCTTCGCCTCGCTCATTGCCCGCCGCCCAAACGCTCAACACGTCGGGCCGGCTCCACAACACCGCATCCAGATCTGCCGACCGAACGCTGTATTTGCCAAAACCCGAATCCTCGACGCCCGCGTCGCGGGTTCCGTACCAGACGCCGTATTGCTTCAGTCCATTGGGGCCGTCCGCTTCTTCGAGCGTCCAGCCGCGCGTAAAAGCGTAGCTGTGGTTAGCGACCACCAAGTTGCCAGCCGCCGTCTGCAGTTCGGCCACGTCGTCGTCCCAGTCATACGACCACAGCGCGGCGGAGGGGGCCATCCCACGTGCCCGGGAATCGACGCCCTGTGCGGCGATCGTCCCGGCGACATGCGTGGCATGATCGTCAGCCGCCGTACCCGGGTCCATCAACGTCACCCGGCTGCCGAACTCCTGATGACTGGCAAGAACCGAGCCGGCGTCCCAAACGCCCACCGCGTAACCGGCGCCGGTCAAGTTCAAGTTCAGGTCTGCCCCGGGCCACAGCGTGTCCGTATTGGTCGTGTCCGCTGCGTTTCGATTCGCGGTGTGCCGCTGGGGAGCCGCCTCCGGCGCGGGGCCGATCCCGGCTTGATAGTACCCGCGTGCGTCCGGTTCACCAAGCGAAACCGACGCGACGTAGCCGACCGCCTCGAAGACTGATCGTGCCAGTACATCGCAGGCTTGGCTTTGGAGCGACCGTTCGATGCCTAGCAACTGCGGTCCGAACACCTTCGAAGACAGGACCCTCCGGTCTTCCAGCGTCTCGATAGACAACTGACGGAAACGCCTCGCGTTCTTCCGCCGAACCTCGCCTCGTTCCCCCTCACGCCATCGCCCGTCCCGAATCCCGGCCATGACTGGTACTCCTCCAAATGGAAGCCGCCACCAAAGAAGAAAAGTAGTCCGCGATCAGCCTGACGCCTGCAGACGTCAAAAAAACCATACCGGCCGGTGGACGCTGTCCCGAGTTTGTTTCGGCGTTTCCTTCGGCGCGGTCCTGCAGTCTTCGAGTTACTCAACCGCAGCGCGGCCTTTCACGCATCTGACCTTCGCGAACGGTCGGAACGGCACTCAACGCAGAGATGTATGCAGGCGACGCAGTCAGCCGCGCCTCGCACCTCCGAATCATTTGCCTGGGACGGCCTGGACGCGATGTCCAATGTGGCGTTCACGGTATCCTCCAACTCGCGTTTGTCGGGGGGGCAACACGGCGGCACAACTGAAAAAGGCTGCGACCTTGCCGGTGCTTCAGCACGGGACAAGCGTGAATCTTGACCTCTTTTTAAGACTGGCCATTCTCATGTCAATAGCTCCCCCCCAAGAAATAGAAAATTACGCACTCGGCCCGCCAATGCAGCTTGCGGCTCGATGAGCGTTCCTGGAAGTCGCCGTTGCACACTCAATGGGCGCGGAGCAACGCGGATGAAGAGAAGTTGGCCAACAGTTCGAGTCGTCGAACGCCGACAAGTGAGGGAGGGCGAGCGGAGGAAAGCCCCCACGCGTCAGCGCGGTGATGCGGCACGGGGCTTGTTCCTCGCGAACTACCGCCTACTGCCAAGCGGCAGCGATGTCGTCCGCCAGATCGCCAAGCACGCTCTCCAGCACTGACAACTCGGACTCCAGCTCCTCGAACAGCTCGTCCCGCGCATCTTCCGACGGCTCTTTGCCGAAGTCCTCTTGTAACTTCAGCCCGACGACCACCTCTGTCTGTGCATCCAAGGAATTGACCAGCAGCAAGGCATCCAGGGCCGTACAGGCTTGGTCATTGTTCACATCATAGGAATACCCCCACGAAGCCGGAACGTCCCCCGCGGTCTGCGCGTTGATTCGATTGGTCGGCCCGGTCGGCAGCGGCGGGATATTGGGCACGGGGATCAGCCCGATCACCCGGCGGATACTCGTCGTGTCGCTGGACTGGATGCTGCCGTCGCCTGTGATGTCCACGATCAAACGTGGATCGGCCATCTTGTACGCTGCGAGCCCGGTATTCAACTGTCCGATAATCCGCCGCGTCAAGGTCGCGTCCGGCGAGTTGTAGCTGCCATCGCCATTCGCGTCACCAAAAAACGCCGCGATGTGAATCGCGTCGTCGTCGATGGACGGTACTTCGAGCACGCGAGGGCCGTTGTCGTAAACATGAAGATCAAAAATGTCCAGGACGTGTTGTGCTGCGTAGTCCGCACTGTCAGGCACTTGGGCGGTGAACGAACCAAGCACCAGCAGACCGGGAGCGGCTCCCAGGCTGCCCGTCGTGTCCACCGTCAACTTGACAAGGCCCGCCGACGGGAACGTCAGCTGGGCCACGCCCCCGCGATCCGCCACCCCGCTGGCCAATGTGAACCCCGTGATGTCCAACAGGCGGGGATCAAAACGGAATTGCAGGTCCAGTCCGGACAGCCCGAACCCATCGCTCAGCTGCAACGGCAGGCCGGCGGTCAGCACGTCCGCGGGCAGATTCACCGGTTGGCCATAACCGCGTGTGACATTCGGCAAACTGACCGTGATCGCATTGGCCGGCGGCGCCGCGATGATGAACGTAGTCACGTAATCCCCTCCGGCCGTTCCATCCCCGTCGCCGTCCAGCAGCTCGCCTGCGGCGTCCTGAATCGCATTGGAGTCGCTGCGCAACGTCACCGTATAAGTGTCCGGCGCGAGAATGCCGGCCGTCTGCAGGAACGTCATTCGCCGCAGATCTGACGACAGGACCAACGAACCTCGCACCGGCCCCGTGTTGGTGCCGGCCAAGGTGACATCCGCCAGCCCGAACAGATTTCCCTGGTCATACAGGTTCAGCACTTCGGGCATCAACTCGCCATTGAACTGGACCACAAAGCCGGTGCTGGTGGGCGTCAAGCTGGTGACCATCAGGGTATCCGCTTGGCTCAGAACGACCAATTCATCCGTCGTCCCGTCCACGCCCGTATTGCCTGCCGCGTCGGTCGCCGACGCAGCTACGTCGTAAGTACCCGGCGCGAGTGTGTCGGCCGCTGGAATCTGCAGCGTCCAGTTCGAGCCGTCAACGGCGAGATTGCCGTCGCCGGCCGTGTACGTCTTGCCGTTGACGGCCACCTGCAACGTCCCGTCGCTCACCGTCCCGGTAAGGCGGGGCATGGTGTCGCCGGTCGTCAGCGATTGGACCGTCACCAGGGGAGGCGTGGTGTCATAGGTGAACACGGCGCTGGATCCGACCGCCGTGTTCCCGGCGGCGTCGGTAGCTCTCGCACGCACAAGATAGCTCGCGCCATCCGCCAGATGGCTGTCCGGGAACCCCAGGCTCCACGCGCTGGTCCCGCTGGCCGCGATGTAGAACTCGCTGGCCTGATCGAAGGCCGAGCCGCCCCAATACTGGCCGTCCGTCAATCGCTGCAAGCTGACGTCCACCTGCTGCAACCCAGCCGGGCCGCTGTCGGCAGCCGTGCCCGTAATTGCATCGGTCCACCCCGTTGCATTGTAGGCGCCATCCGCCGCTGGAAACTCGATGGTCGTGATCGGAGGCTGGGTATCCATGACCCAGCCGACGCTGACATCGTTTGCAAGCAGGTTTCCCGCTACGTCTTGAATGCCCGAGCCCGCGGCGGCGAGCGTGAATGTATAGTTTCCGTCGATCGCCGTCACGGAGGACAAGTCGATGGTGTAGACGGTTCCCGATTCCTGCATCGTCAAGCCAGCCAGGCTGACGAGGTTCCCATCTCGGTGCAGTTGGAAGTCGACAACGTCCACGCCGCTGACGTTTTCGCTGAACGTGACCGTCACCAGCGCCAGCGGCAGATTCCGCGGATCGGGCGTCACGGGGGCAAACGCGGCGGTCGGCGGCTCCGTTTCCCGGATCGTAATGGAGATACTGCTCGTGTCCGTGCGCGGCCCACCGGTGCCGGTATGGCCCAGGTCGTTGGTGACCAGCCACAGTACGTCCGCGCCCGCGAACCCCGTTGCAGGGACATAGGCCAGACCGTTCAAGGCAGCGTTCACGGAGACGAGCGGACCGGTGATGGTGGCCTCGGCGGTACCGTCCCCCACGACCGTTAAGCCACTCGTCGTCGCCAGGGTGATGGTACCGTGGCTGACAGAAAGCGAGACTTGGACATCCGCGGCGGAAGCATCCACGTCCGTCACCGAGAGCGGATTGCCGAGCGAGGACGAGAACACGATGGCTCGGTTCATGTCCGTCATCTGCGGCCCAGGAACCGATTGCACGGGAGCATCATTGACGGCCTGAACCGTCACGTCAAAGGACACCGAATCGGTCCCGCCATCGCCGTCGGTGACGGTCAGGGTGATCGTTGCTGTTCCGGATTGATCCGGCTCGGGCGTCCAGGTCACTTGACGATTCGCGCCGCTGCCCGTGATGAGGATACGGGCCACCGGTATCAACGCGGGATTGCCGGAGTGTGCTGCGATGACCAGCGTATCGAGCGGGGATTCGAGGTCACCGACTTGCACAGCGAGCGGGCCAACCGTCTGGTCCTCGTCGACGGCCTGGTCGGCTGGGCCGTTAATGGTCGGCGGCGAATTGAGGACAGTCAGCGTAAAGGTCTTCGCATCACCCGCCTCCGGCTGCCCGTTGTCGGTAACCCGCACGGTGATCTCGTAGTCGCCGAGGGGTTGGGTGGGAGCGACCGTCCAGGTGAACAATCCGCTGAGGAAGCCCATGTCGGCTCCTGCTGGTGCTCCGGGATCGAGGTTGTACCGTAACTCGTTTGCCGGGAGATCATCGTCGGTCGCCAGCGCCGTCAGCACGGCGGTTTGGCCGCGCGTGACAAGGAGATCCGCGATTGCAGCCAGCACCGGAGTTTGGTTGACCTCGCCCACCGTCACCGTGAACGTGTCCGTGTCCGCGAACGCTGGTTCGCCGCTGTCGACAACTCGGACCGTGATTTGGTATTGCCCCGGCCCCTGCGCTTCGCTGGGTGTCCACGTCAACGCGCCCGTTTGCGGGTCGATGAGGACACCCGCCGGCGCGCCGGGGTCGACGCTGAAGGTGTGCGTCTGCCCGCCGTCGGGGTCGGTCACGTCGGCCGTCAGCGTCAGCAGACTGCCCTCCGATACGGTGCGGTCGCCGATGGGAGCCAGCACGGGAGGCTGGTTCGTCACCGGCAGAGGCATGACCAATTGCGACACAAAAGCGTCCCAGTTTCCAGCACTGGTCAAGGAATGTGTGCCCGCGCCGGGATCGAAATCTGCAGTCCCGGAAAAGTAGCCCGTGGTGTAGACCTTGTCCTGATAGACGGCGACGGCGTGGCCACGGTCTTCCCCGCTGCCTCCCAGCTGTCGAGCCCAGGCAAACTCGCCCGTCGCGCTGATCTTCATGATGAAGGCATCATAACTGCCCTGAGTCGTGAGGGAGAAGCTCTCTCCACCCGGGTTGAATTCCGCGGTATCGTAGAAGAACCCGGCTGTGTAAACGTTGCGTTGACCGTCGATCACCACTCCCTGCGGGTATTGGTAAGAGCTTCCTGTCACCTGATGCACCCAGACGTAATTGCCCTCGGACGTCAGCTTCAGGAGGAACCCGTCGATCGAGTTGGCGGTCAGCGTTCGCACCCCAGTGCCGGGATCAAAGTCAACCGTGCCCACAAAATCACCCGCCATCACCACGTTCCGCTGGTCATCGACTGCGATCGCCAGGCCTTCGCTATGCGTTGACTCCGTGAACGTCCGGACCCAGTCAAAGCTTCCGTTGGCAGTGCGTTTGATCACGAACCCAGCTTTACCGTTGGTGGTCGCGGAGGCGTTGGTGCCCCCCGGATCAAAATTGGCCGTCGAATGAAAAATGCCGGTCGCGTACACGTTGCCGAGATCATCCACGTCCAAGTCCTCGACTACATCGAGCGCGATCCCGCCCAACTGCTTGACCCACACGAGATTGCCCAGATAGTCGAGTTGCAGCAGGAATCCATCCACGGGATCGGCATCGGGATTGGGATTCGCCGTCGACGCGAGTTCGTACACGCCAGGCCCCGGATCGAAGTCGGCTGTCCGGGAAAAATCGCCACCGACATAGACGTGCGTACCGTTCGCCCGAATGGCCCGCCCTGTATCCTGTCTTACGCCTCCGACGCTCTTCGCCCAAACGTAATTGCCCTCCGCAGTCAGCCTGAGGATGAACGTGTCGGGATAGACGCCGGATCCCGATACCGTCGTCAGATTTGCCGTACCGTGCCCCGGATCAAAATCCACCGTGTACCGGTACTCGCCGGTCACGAACACGTTTCCCGCCGAATCGACGTCGATGCTGCGAGCGAGATCTTCGCTCGTGCCACCGAAAGTCCGCACCCAGATCAACTCGCGAGCCGGCGAGTATTTCGCGACAAAGATGTCGGCGTAGTTGTTGTTGCTTGTCGCGGTGGTCGTACCCGGCCCCGGATCGAAGTCCACCGTGCCGGAGAAACAGCCGGCCACGTACACATTTCCCTGGGCATCGGTGTCGATGTCGTAGCCCACGTCATTCGAGCCGGCTCCCAGCGGAAACGCCCAGCCAAACAGTCCCGTGTCGGGCGACGGCAGGACTTGTCCGGCCACTTGGAAGTTGAAGGGCGACTCGTCGGGGTCATTCGTAACAAAGCTGATTTGGCCGGATTGCGGGCCGACTTGACTTGCGTCCAACGCGACGGTGAACGTGTCCGACAAGCCGGGACCGATTTCCGCGTCGAGTCCCTCGGTGACCAGGAACCCGGGCGGCACGCTCAGGCTGTCCAGCAGCAAGGCAGCATCCCCCAGATTCGTGACGGTGAACGTCGCGGCGGGCGCCGGGTCGCCCAAGATCACGCTGCCAAAATCGTATAGGAAGTTGCCGTCAATGATGATCTCGGCGGTGGGCGTTTCCACTTGGATCTCCGGGCTGGCTGCGGCGTTGATCGCGAAACTGCCGTCGGCGTAGTCGGCCAGCGTATTGCCCGCCACATCGCGAAACTGACCCGTGTTCAACTGGACCGAGACTCCGCCGGTGCCCCAAGTTCCCGCCAGACTGAATCTCGCGGTATTGGCATCGACCCACGCAGCGCCGGTGATGGCAACGCTGCCGGCCCCCGCACCGCCCAGCACCAGGGCTTCGCGCCGCAGCGAGGCGGGATCCATCGGCTCCGAAAAATCCACCAGAATCGCCGACGGCCCAAGGGTCACCGTCGTCCCGTTGGTGGGCGAGGTCGCCAGCACGATCGGCGGTGCCCGGTCCAGCGTAAATGGCAGACTGCTGACCGGCCCAAGATTACCAGCCGCATCTTGAGCGCAGACGTAGAACGTGCGCTCGCCGTCCACGGTAACCAGAGGCGTGCCGGAAAGGCTTCCCGTGAACGTCCCGCCGCTCTCCGGCGTGGGATCATCGACGCTCCACCAATATCCCGCGACCCCCGTGCCTCCGTCACTGGCCTCCGTCCACGAGAACGTCGCGCTGCGGTGCGTGGTGATCCCGTCGCTGTCCGACGCGCCGGTGTCCAACTGCAGGCCCGTTAATGAAACGGCTCCCGGCGCCGTTCGGTCCACCACGAAGTACTTATGGATCGACTGGCCGGTCAATCCCGCGCGGTTGGCGGCTGCCAGGTAGACCCAGTACAACCCGTCGTCTGAAGGCTCCAGCGACAGGTAACCGCTATCCTGCGAATACGTCACCCATCCGGTCCAACCCGCGCCGTCGTTGTGGTTCACCGCGAACTCGTAGCTGCCGGCCGCAATCCCGCTGTCGGCGTCCTCGGCCGTGCCGGTCAACGTGAGCCGAGCAGTGGTCACGAGCGTGGGATGATTGATATCGTCCGACAAGCCATCCAGCTGGACCAGCGGCGTCGTCGTGTCGTCGAAGGGGATGGCAACCTGAAACGTCCCGATCTGTCCATAGTCGGCAAAATTCCCATTCGTATCGCGGATTTCTTGGTAATCGAGGCACACACGGTACTCGCCGTTGTCGAAGGCATCCCAACTGCCGCCCCGGGCCTCGATCCGGTAAGTCACCACCCGCCGAGGACCATCGTTCAAGTCGTCCGCAGCGATGAACTGAGCGTCGGCGCTCCAGAGATTCTCTGGGCCGACGACGTACACGTCTCTGTCATCGAAATCGTATGTCCATACGGCGATATTATCGGTGTAGATAACTTGAAACTCGTAAAAGGCTCCTCCTGCTTCCATGATGTCCGCTGCGTGGGCATTGGCTTCGGGCTTGGTGTCGTCCAGCGGATGGGTAACGACTTCCGTCGACACGACGTTTCCCTGTTGACCGTATTCGTTCTCGGCGACGGCGAAAAACCGGTTGAAACCTACCGGCAGCCCCATGTTGGCCGGCGAGTTGCGCCACCGCCAGCCATTGCTGCCGTCGCTGTCATCGCCCAGCAGCTGGTCCGCGGCATCCTTTTGTCCGTTGTTGTTGGTGTCATGATAGAATAGGACCCGCGTAGCATGGTCGACTCCGGTGGCGGTGAGGGTGAGGGTGAGGGCATGCATTTGAAAGGTGCTGTTGGGATCCAGCGAGCCGACGAACGGAGCCGGCACTACGGGCGGGTTGACCGTGACGATCGCCTGAACCCATGGCGTCCAGGCACCGTCGGTATCCTGGGCGCGGGCTAACAGGTGCTGGGGACCAAAGTCCAGCACCGCGCTGTCTGTCGTCAACGATATCTGGCTGTTCGTGACAGACGTCAATCTGCCCAATACGCGGTCCCCGCTGCTGGCGTCCCCGTTCCGATCAGCGTCCCACAAGATTTGGACGTAAGCGATTCCCTTGTCATCCGACAATCCGCTGACGGTCAACGTCAGAGTGTCTCCGCGGACCAGGCTTGCAGGCGAGGCCGACAGCGACCCGATGCTGGGCGGCTGATTTGCCGGCTCCGTGACGGTGAGTTTGCGGACCACGCGATTCCCCCAAGTACCGTCGGCCAAGCGGACGCGAGCCAGGAACTGGTGAACTCCAGGAGCAAGTCCAGACGTGTTGTATTGAAACGTGGCTGCGGAACCAGAAATCACCCCGTTGCCCAGAATCGAATCGCCGGTCGCCACCTGGCCATCGCTGTTCACGTCCCAGACGAACTGGACAAAGTCGGCGGCCGCGGCATTTTCGAGGTTCGCCGTGAATGTGACTGTCGTGTCGTGGCCCTTGATGACCGACGTGGGTTGCGAACTGAGCGCGATAATCCGTGCCGGATCGTTGGTAACCGAGAAGTACGGAGTGAAGCGAAAACCGGCTAGTTCGTCCGCATCCCAGGCGACGACCTTGAGGCGATAGTCGTTGGCAGGAGGCAAGTTGCCGGGGATCGTCCAGCGATAGATCATGGTGTTGGGCAACTCAAAGGCGTTGGTGGCCAGACGTCCGTCCGGATGGCCACCGGGGACGTACGGCGTCGTGTCGACTTTAAAGGCGTCGGTCGTCCCATTGCCGCGGTAGAGATACAGGCCGATGTGGTCCACGCCTACGTCGTCGGTGGCCGACCACTGGACCGTCAACTCCTGGCCGTTACGCAGCGTCGCCGGCTGGATCTCCACCCAATTGACCGAGGGACGTTGGGAACTGGGGAGCGAGGTGACGATCATGGTCGTGGTCCGCGGTTCGCCCCACAGTCCCTCGTTGTCTCGCGCGCGGGCAAAGAACCGTTGCGTGCCAGCGGCAAAGCTCGCCCACACCTGTGCCGTCGCATGGCCGCCGACGATGCTAGGATCGCTGTGCAGCCAGCGGTCGCCGGTATCCCATTTTCCGTTCACGTTGCTGTCCCACCAGAACTCGACGACGTCCGTCCAACCGTCCGGATCGTTCACCCCGGAGGCGGTCAGCGTGAACATCTGGCCCGCCTGGACCGAGGTCGGACTGGCGGACAACGAAGCAATTTGCGGGGGCTGATTGACCGGGGTGAGGACGTTGGCCGTGGTGGTCGCGGGCGTATGCGTCCAGGCCCCTTCGTTATCCCGCGCACGAGCAAAGAACCGCTGGGTCCCGACGTTCAGCGCGGCCGTGGAAACACTGACACTGGCCTCCTGGTTGACGATCGTCATGTCCGAACCCAACAGCGCGTCAGTGGGCTCCCACTGGCCGCTGCCGTTGCTGTCCCAGTAGAACTCGACAAGACTCACCTGTTGGTCGTCGCGCACCCCGTAGGCAGTCAAGTTCAACGTCTCGCCCTGGAGCACCGAATGCGGCGTCGCTGCCAGGGAGTCGATCCGTGGTTGCTGGTTGGGCTCGGCGGAAACGACGCGGAAATAGCCGACCGTCGACGCCGACTCCAACCCGACACCATTTTTCCCTGTCAGACTGATCTTGTAGGTGCCGTTGTCAAAGGGTCCGAGCAACTGGCTCGATGCACCGCGACCGTGATCGGTCCAGTAGCCCCAGTTGTTGATCGATTCCTGCCAGCGGGCGGTATGGAACTCGTAACCGTTACTGACGATGCCCGATTCGTTATCGCTGGCAGTCCCGGAAAGCTGGATCTTTGACGTGTCGAACAATGTGGGCTGTAAGAAACTACTGGAGATGCCGTTCAACGTAACATGTGGAGGCGTCGTGTCGGGCGCCGTGATCGTGACCTGAACCTGCCAATCGTGCGAAAAATAATCGCCCAGTTGGTCCCAAGCTCGCGCGAAAATCCGATGTTCCCCAACTGGGAAACGGTTCGTGGATACATCCAAGCCCCAAGTGTTCGACGAGGCGATCCAATCCGTCCCGATCCACTCATCCTGACCGACTTGGAGGACATTATCGTTGTCCGAGTCCCAGAAGAAATCGACGTGCCGAAGGGCTCTCGTCGCCTTGGTCGTCACATCAAGCCGAAAACTCGTGCCCTGGGGGACAGAGGACGCAGTGCTGCGGAGACTTTGGATGTAGGAGAAATGGCCCGGCGGCAAGAAGAGCTCTTCTCCCCAGTCCACGCCCAGAAATTCGCCCAAGTGGTTTCGGTCAGCCTCGGGAACTCCCGCCTTGGCCATAATCGTATTCACATACGACGCGCAGTTTCCGGTACCAGGCGTGAAAAACGGGTTGAGCGCATAGCCCACTTGGTTATCGTAGATTGTCGTGAGTTCATACAGGACAGTAGAAAAGCTGTCAAAATCCTGGCCGGCGGGGACGCTCACGTAGTGGAGTTCAGGATCCCAGGGATCTTGCAGCACTCCGCCAGCAAACCAATCGTTCGCGGCGTCCATATCTACGGGATCATGGTAACGGGTCACAAGCTTTCCGCTTCCGTCCGGAGCATTAAATCCGCCAATCAGTACTGCTTTGTGTCCGCTTTCCAGTGTGGTCGTGTAAGAAGGTGCGTCCCCAAAGAAACGAGTCACGATGAAATGGTGATTTCCTGGGTTGTCCGGACCAAGCACGAGGTCCCTGGCACCCCAGTAGACGTCTCCGCTGTAAGCAAAGCTCGCCAAACTGCTTGGCGTTTGAAGCCCAGCGACAGTCTCCCACGATTGACTTGCTTCGTGTCCGATGGTGCCGGACAAGACGCTCGTGGCACTGAGCGACGAATCTTGATCTACCAGTTGCAAGCCCGGCAGCCAATGAGACAGCGCCGAATCGGCGGCGAGCAGGCGGCGGTCTTCCAGAGGCTCAAAACGCAGGCGTCGCCAGCGCAATCGCGTCTCGGGGTCGCCTGCGGTCATTCTGCGGCGCCGGTGCAAGGATTTGCGGTGACGGTTCAAATCGGTTCGCATCACGGCTTGCTCCTGATGGGTCGTGCTGGTGTCAAAGTTCCGCTTTCGGGATTCAGGCACTGCGGGAAACTCGTCCCCCGTGCGGCGTCAGCGCGTACGAAGGAAAACGAACGGAAAATATAGCGGAGTAGTCTATCCGGATAATCCGCAAATTGGTTCCGAGCCCCTCATTCTCAACTTTGGGGTTTCGCCCCGGCTCGGCCGCGACTCACACCTCGCCGCCGCCAGGAACCACCTCCCGGAGCGGTTTGGCCGCTCGGGATTCGGCAGCGTGCATGCCTCGGGAAGACGGCCTCGAAGTTCATCGCAACACCATTCGGACATCCGCGAATTTGGTTATACTGGGGCCATATCGGGACTGAAATCAGAGCGGGGCGTTTGAAGTGGCGAAGCCAAGAGGTACTGGGCATGGATTCAGCAGCACCCGGCGAGCTGCGTGGTGCGGAGCCGGAGATGACATCCCAACACTCGATCACGCATTGGCTGGAAGATCTGCAGGCGGGCGATCCGCAGGCCGTCGAGCCGCTGTGGCGGCGGTTTTATGCCGATCTGGTGCGGCATGCGCGGCAGACGCTGGGGGCGACACCGCGGCGGGCTTATGACGAAGAGGACGTGGCAGCCAGCGCCTTCGACAGCTTTTTCGAGGCGGTGAACAAGGGGCGGTTCCCGGATTTGACGGACCGCGATGGGCTGTGGTATCTGTTGCTGATGATCACCGAACGAAAGGCGATCGATTATATCGAACACGAATTCCGGCAGAAACGCGGCGGCGGCAAGGTGCGGGGCGAGTCGGCTGTCGGCGAGGGCATAAGCCGCTCGGGGCATGCCGGGTTCGATGGACTGCCGGCCCTGGGGCAACCGACTCCGGAATTGGCCGCTATGATGAAAGAAGAATTGGACCGGCTGTTGACGAAACTGGAGGACCCCGCGCTGCAACAGGTCGCGATCTGCAAAATGGAAGGTTACAAGAACGCCGAAATCGCCGCCGAAATCGGCCGTTCCCTGGCGACGGTCGAGCGCCGACTGAAACTCGTTCGGCGGATCTGGAGCGACGAGGAATTGTGATGGACGAGCGGGAGTTTGTTGATCCGACGATCGCGCAGGCGCGGCAGATCGACTGCGTCTGCGAGGCGTTCGAGCAGGCTTGGCTCGCGGCCCCGCCGCCGCGGATCGCGGATTATCTGCCCGCGGAACACGAAAAGCTGCTGCCGGGCTTGCTGCCCGAATTGCTGAAGATCGACGTCCAGCAGCGTCTGCGCTGCGGAGAACAACCCGCGTTGTTGGGCTACCTGGAACAGTTCCCCGCTTGCGAGGCCGCCGTTGTTCGCGCTTATCAAGCGGCCATCCAAGGGGACTCGTCTGCGGCGGTGCCGCAGGTGCCGCCAGGGCGGGAACAAGTGGCCGACGGCCGTCGCATCCTGGGCGATTTCGAGTTGCTGGAAGAAATCGGCCGCGGCGGGATGGGGATCGTCTATCGGGCTCGGCAACTGACGCTGAACCGCACCGTTGCGGTCAAACTGATCTTGCACGGGGACTTTGCCTCCGAACGCCAAATTCAGCGTTTTCGCAGCGAAGCGGAAACGGCGGCCCAGTTGACGCATCGGAATGTCGTCCCGGTCTACGCGGTCGGTCAACAGGAGGATTGCTATTTCTACGCGATGGAATATGTCCCCGGCACCAGCCTTTCCGCGATGAAACGCACCGGGCCGCTTTCGTCGCGGGATGCCGCCGCGCTGGTGGCAAAGCTGGCCGACGGGGTCCAATCCGCGCACGATGCCGGGATCATCCATCGCGACTTGAAGCCCGCCAATATCCTGATCGACAGCAGCGGCGAACCGCGGATCACGGACTTTGGCCTGGCCAAGAGCATCCACTCGGACAGCGGCCTGACGCGGACCGGCCAGACGGTGGGCACGCCCAGCTACATGTCGCCCGAACAGGCGCGGGGAGACAAGCAGACGGCCACGCCGGCGGTCGATGTGTATTCCCTGGGCGCGGTCCTATACTTCCTGGTCACGGCTCGGGCGCCGTTCGCGGCCTCGACCGTCACGGAGACGCTGGATCAGGTGATGCATCTGGATCCCGTGCCGCCGCGGCGTTTGAATCCGGCGATCGCCCGCGACGTCGAGGTGATTTGCCTGAAGTGCCTGCAAAAGCCACCGGAGCGGCGCTATGCGTCAGCTCGAGAACTGGCCGACGATTTGCGGCGTTTCTTGAATGACGAGCCGATCCGGGCGCGGCGCGAAGCGTGGCTGTCCCGCGGCTTGCGGTTGGTGCGGCAGCATCGCACGTTGGCGGCCGTGGTGACGATGGCGGCGCTATGCGTCCTGGCGACCGTGGCGGGCCTGACGTACGGGCTGGTCAAGGCCGACTTCGAGCGGGAACTGCGTTGGGCCATGGAACGTGAGCAGCGGATCACCAGCGCTATTGCCCGACGGTCGCAGCCGCTGCCTGGCCGGCGATTTGGCGGACTCGAGGACTTGGCCGTCGCGGCCTCGCTGGGACCGACCCTGCAGATTCAGAACGAGGCCATCACGAGCTTGACGTTGCCCGATTTGCGCATCGAACGGACTTGCCAGGCGGAAGCGGAATGGGGGTTCGCGGTTGCGCCGGATTTTCACTCCTACGCGCATTCGGACGAGCAAGGCAACGTGTGCGTCCGCAAGCTGTCCGACGAGGTCCTCGTCCGCCAGCTGCCCGGCCAGGGAGCGCCCGCGTGGCGGCTGCAGTTTAGCGCTGCCGGCCGCTTTCTCGCCGCGCGATATGCACCGCACCGAACGAGCGGCGAGGCCGAACGGCGCTTCTGCGTCTGGGATCTGGCCCACGGCAAGCCGCTGGCAGGGATTGCAGACAAGGTCAACGCGGAAGCTTGGGATTTCAGTCGGGACGAACGGCACCTGGCCTGGGCCCAGTCGGATGGGGCGATCGTGGTCTGGGATCTTCAGCAGGGCCAGGAGAGCCAGCGGTTCGACGCCGGAGCGTGGGGCGGCTACCTGGCGTACAGCCCGGACGGCCGGCAGCTTGCGCTCGGAGTCTCCACGCCGCCCGAGGCCCGGATCTTCGACCTGGCATCTGGAGCCGCCGTGCGGACGCTGCCCCATCGCGACGACGTGCGCGACGTGGCCTGGAGTGCCGACGGCCGGCGTCTGGCCACGGCGTCGGGCCGCCACGTGTTCGTTTGGGATCTCGTCAGCGGTGGTCCGCCGCGGGAACTGACCGGCCACCGCTACGGCGCCGAATGGGTCGAATTCAGTCACGCCGGCGATCTGCTGGCGAGCCAGGGCTGGGACGGCTACCTGCGGCTGTGGGACTCCCGCTCAGGAGAACTGTACGTCGAGGGTCACAGCATGCCGTACATGCGATTCAGCCCTGACGACCAGCGGCTGGCAGGTGCCAAGGTCGGCTCACGAGCAGGCATTTGGAGCGTCGCGGCGGGACGTGAATTCGGCGTGTTGCGCGGACACTGCGAAAACGTCGCTGCGTTCACGGTGGCGTTCGATCGGCATAGCGATCGGTTGGTATCCAGCAGTTTTGACGGAGTGCGATTGTGGCTGCCAGCCACCTCGCGAGATCCCCTCGCGCGGTTGACCCAACGGCGGAGCGGCTATTGTCAGTTCTTGCCCACGGGCCGCGGGATCGTGGCAACCGAGCCGTTTGGCATGGCCTGCTGGCCCGTTCCCGAGGCCCCGCTTGCCGAGCCGCTACGAGACGCGGCGAAAGGCCGCTTGCCGCTGCCGGACTTTGCTTTCGCCAACGCATTCGGGCTAAGTCGAGACGGTCGTTTGCTCGCCACACTGCAGCAGGATGTTCACTGCGTGTCATTGCTCGACTTGCATCGTCGGCAGAGCGTCCGGACGTTACCGCAGTCCACCCACATCAACAGCGTTGCGGTTAGTCCCACGGGGCGCTGGGTCGCAGGGGGAGCGTGGCTCGGCCGCGATTCGAAGATCTGGGACTCCACATCCGGAGACATCGTCAAGACCCTGGATACCGGCGACGCCTACGTTGTCTTCAGTCCCGACGACCGCTGGCTGGTCACCGGTTCGCACACGGAATACGTGTTTTGGCGGAGCGGGACCTGGGAAAAATGCCACACCGTGGAGCGAAGCGAATGCAATCAACGGGGGCCCTTGGCCTTTTCGCCTGACGGTCGGATGGTGGCGGTTGCGGCCACCCCGTTCGCCGTTCGCCTGGTCGAAGCTGCCAGCGGCCAGGAAATCGCCACGCTCCTCCCGTACCGCCGCGAGCTGGTTTCCTGGCTGGCGTTCAGCGCCGACGCCAGAATGCTGGCCGTTGCCTGCGCAGAAGGGAACATCCACGTGTGGCGGCTGGACTTGATCGCGGATCAATTGGAAGAATGGCGAATCGTTCCCGCAACCGAGTCGTTGGGCAAGTTTTTTCCCGCATCTGCCAAGCCGGACGGCGTCGAATCGGTCCCCGGCGAGCGGCGGGAAACCGAGGCGGAAGAATACCCAGCCGCCTTTTCCCGGGAACCGGCGCCGGTCGTCGAGTGGCATCCCGACTCGCACTCTCAAGCCCACCAGTGGAACCAGGCGATCATCGCGATCAACAAGCGAATCCAGGAAGCCCCGGAGGAACCACGAACCCAGGCAGAACGCGGGTATACGCTCGCTGAACAAGCGGAATGGAACGAGGCGACTGCGGCGCTTGCCGAGGCGATTCGGCTGGGTACCGACAGTCCCGTGGTCTGGTTCCACTTGGCGATCGTGCATCTGGTCCGCCACCGCCCCGACGAGTATGCCGCCATCTGTGCCCAAATGGTTGACCGTTTTGCCGACACCACAGACGTGGGCATCGCCAGTCTCGTTTCCTGGACCTGCGCGCTCGGTCCCAACGCCGTGCGTGACGACACCCGCCCTCTGAAACTCGCCAACCACGCCTTGGCCGGCCAAGAGACCTACTGGTTTGCCCTCCGGCAAGGCGCCCTGTTGTACCGCTGCGGCCAGTACGACGAGGCAACGAGTCAGCTGCAGCGCGCCGCCGAGTTATCTTCGGACGAGGATTGGGCATTCCACAAGATCTTCCTGGCCATGCTTTGCGTGCGGCGCGGCGATGCCGCCCAGGCACAGCGATATCTCTCGGAAGCAGAGGGCCGGATGGTCCAGCCGACGGACCGCATCAAATGGATCGAACGCGCCCAGTTTGCAATCCTGAGCGCCGAGGCCAGGGCTTTGCTCGCCGGCGTCCATCGCGGCGCAGCGCTGGAGTAGCCTCGAGAACGGGCTAACGCCAGGCCGCAGCGATGTCGTCCAGCAGGTCGTTGAGTACATCCTCCAGCGGCGCCAGCTCCGCCGCCAGTCCACCGAAGACCCGATCCCGCAGATGGCTCTGCTCCCCCTCCGCGACCGATAACGCGCTGGCATTCAAATGGTTGATCACGATCACCGCATCCAGGGGGGTGCACTGCGAATCGTTGTTGACATCGTAGTAGTGCGCCACCGGTGCAGACACGTCGCCAGCCGCTTCGGCGTTCAGGCGATTGATCACAATCAGCCCATCGAGGGCAGTCACAAAACCGTCGGCGTCGACGTCCAGTCCATTGGCGGGGTTGTGCCACGGCGGAAAACCGTCGTCGACCAGCAGTATCCCGTCCCCCGGATCGTGAGACGCGTTCGTTAGCGGAGGGTTTAGCACCAGGTCCCTCAAGTCGCCGTCGTAGACTCCGGTCCGGCCGGTACCCAACGTGGCCAGCAGGTTCCAGTTCGCCGGCCCCGGGGCCGCCTCAGCGGCGATCACCACGGTCAACGTGACCAACGTGCCCGCCGTCCCAGTTGGCAGATGACTGGTACCAACCAAGGAATCGGCCGCATAGATTAACCGACCCGCCGCTGGCTGGGTCATCATTCCTGCCAGATCCGTGCCCTGGAGCAGCGTCCCGAGCTGCGCGGCGGTGACCGTGAATCGGCCGGGATCAAACTCCAGCAACAAGTCGAACCCGCCGATCGTCACCCCGGCGGGTTCGGTCACTTCGATCATCACCGGCACCGTCACCGTCTGGCCGGGCGCGCCGATCAAGTCCCGCGGGATGTAGACTCGCGGGTCCGGTCCGCTGGCCGTCGGCATCACCAGCCCCTCCGGCAGCGCGGGGAGGTAGGGCACAGGCACCAAGCCGATCGCTCGGCGGATTCCCGTCGTGTCGCTGGACTGAATCAGCCCATTCAACGTGATGTCGGCGAGCAATACCGGATCGGCCAGCGCATACGCTCCCAACCCCGAGTTGATCTGTCCGATGATCCGCCGCGTCAAGGTTGCGTCCGGCGAGTTGTACCAGCCGTCGCCGTTGGTGTCTCCCAAGAACGCCGCGATATGGAGCGCGTCGAGATCGATCGACGTCCGTTCCGCTGGCGACGTGGCGGCGTCCCAGACCTGCAGATTCGCGATGTCCAGAATGTGCTTCGCGCCATACGGCGCATCGTCCGGCACGACCGCCGTGAACGAACCGATGGTCATGGGGCCGGGCTGGGCAGCGAAGCTGGCCGGCGCGGTAATCGACAGCGACGCGACGCCCACGGCAGGAAACGTCAGCGAGGCTGTCGCGTCCCCTCCCGCCAGTGCGTTGTTGACGGTGAACCCCTGCAACTCCAGCAGGGCCGGATCGTACTTCAGTTGGAACTCGACGCGCGACACGTTTCGGCCGTCGCTGATGCTCAGCGGCAGCCCGGCGTCGCGGTCGTAAGCCGGCACATTCACCGGCTGACCATACCCGCGGGTGATGTGCGGCAAGCTGACAACGATCACGTCGGCGGCCGGCGGTTCGACGGTCAGCAGGGTCACGAAGTCGTCGCCCACCGCGCCGTTGGCGTCCCCATCGAGCAGCTTGGCGTTGACGTCGTGCAAGCCGTCCGTTCCGCTGATAAACGTCACGCTGTACTCGTCCGGCGGCAGCACGCCCGAGGTCGCCACAAACGTGACTTGCCGCAGCCCGGGGCCGACGACCAGCGAGCCGCGCACCGACCCCGTCGCGGCGCCGACGACGCGGATGTCCGCCGGACCCCAAGCTCCTCCCTGGTCGTACAGATTCAATACGTCGCTGCGCAGATCGCTGGTAAACGTGGCGACGAATCCCGTGCCCGTGGCTTGGAGCGAGTCGACGACCAACGCCCCGCGGGTGGTAAAGGTCCACTCGCTGGCGCCGTCGATCGCCGCCGCCTCGTTGCCGGCCCGGTCGGCAAACGCTCCCGCGGGCACCTCGACACGGTACGTGGTGCTGTCCAGCAGCGTACTCGAAGGCTGGATCGTGGCCGTCGTGCCCGAGACGCTCACCGCCGTACTGGCCACCTCGATCGTCTCGATCAACGTGCCGTCGCTGGCCAGCTTCAGAACGATCGTCCCGGCGCCCTTTTGAACCGGCTCGCCAAACGCGATCTGCAGTTCCGGCTCGAACGGCACGCCCCGCGTATCCGCCGTCGGCGTCAAGCCGCTGCGCAGCGGCGGCAGGGTGTCGATGGTCAGCTCGTCCAGCGTGGCATCCACGCCGCAGCGAGACAGCACGTCCCAGGCCTGGACCTGCACATCGTAGGCCCCGTCGTCCAGCGTCGGAGCGATGGTATTGGCAGCCAGGAACCACGTTCCGTCGCCCCGGTTGTCGGCCGCATAGGTTGTCCCCGCGACCGTGACACTGATTGCGGCCAGGGTATCATCGACAGTTCCGCTGAGCGGCGGCGACACCTGGTTTGTCCATCGCGGTTCGACGCTCACCGCCGGCGGCGTCTCGTCGGCCACATAGCCCGAATCCACAACCGCGACCACGGCGCCTTCGTCGACCGAAGCACTCTGCCAAGACACCGCTGCGGGCGTGGCCAGACTGCCGGTCACCTGGAAGGAAAGCGTCAGCAACTGCCCGTCCTGGGACAACGGACTGCCGCTGGCCATGGCGATGCGGACGACGCCCGGCTGAGTCATGTTGGTAAACAGCATGGCGCCGTCTGCGGGGTCGCCCGCCGTGACGTCGACCAGCAGCAGTTGGCGCGCGTCGTAGGCCATTGTCAGATCCAAGGAGTAGACATCGGCAGCACCGCGGACGATCTGCAGCGGGACATCGACGGTCTGGCCGCCGGCCCAGATCACGTCCGGTAGCGTCAAGGCCACGGACGAGGTTTCGAGACTCAGCCATCCCGCGTCGCCCTCCGGCTCGCCGCCTCCGCCTGCAACCCCATCCCAATTCCCCGACACGTCACCGAGCAGGATGGCGGTGAAATCCTGCCCCGCCAGGTTGCCGTTCAGCAGCGGATAGGTCCGCTCGGCGGGCGAGAACAGCCAGCTGCGTCCCGCGCCGGGAAAGTGGCCCGGCAACAAGTCAACGGCTTTCTCCAGCACGTAGGAAGCGTCCATCGCGGTCACCGCGCCGTCTCGGTTGACATCTGCCGCCAGCCGTTGGTTCGTCGTGAGGGTCCGCGAACCGGCCACGGTTTGCAGGATCAAGGAGGCATCGTAGGCCGTGATATCGCTGACCTGGTCCGCCTTGGCGGGCGTCAAGGTGTAGGCCCCTGTCTGGACGGTGGCGAACGAGTAGGCTCCGCCCGCGTCGCTGGCTGCCGACTGGGCGCCGACGCCGACCAGTTCCAACGCCGTGCCGAGCACCGGGCGATTGTCCTTGTAGTACTTGATGCTGCCGCCCAGCGAGAAGAACCCGTTGACCGCAAACGAGCCGTTACTCAAGTCCGCTTCGATGGCGCCGTCGTTTAACAACACGTTGCTGAAGGACAGCGCCGTTTGCGAAGCGATGGCTCCCACCACCTCGACGTTCAGCCTGGCCAGCGTGCCGTCACCGCTGGACGGCGTGACGCCGGCCAGCGTCAGGACAACGCGTCCGGCGGTCGCCTTGTTGTATTCCAGCGCCCAGCCACTGGTCAGCGTCCCGGTGCTCGCCCCGAGGATCTTGAGCACCGCCGCATCGAAGTTCACGGTCAACTGGGCCGCCCGCAGCCCGTCGACTTGAGCCAGCGAAATCGGGATGTCGAGAATCGCGCCGCGGTCCGCAGACATCGTGGGCAAGGACAGGACCGCATCGTCGTCGATATAGCGGAAACCGCTGAGCAACGTTGCCTGGCTGGCGTCCGGATTCACCACCTGGACGTCGACCAGCGCCGGGAAGTGGGGCGGCGTGGTACAGAGGATCTGGCCGCTGGTCTGGACCACGACCTCGGTGGCCGCCACGCCGCCGAACAAAACCGTCGCCTCCGCTTGGAACTGCGAACCCGACAGGGTAACCCGCAGGCCGCCGTCGGACGAGCCCTGATTCGGCGAGACGGAAGTCAAACTGGGCGCCGCGGTCACGATCACGCTGTGCGGCGCCGCCGCGTTGCCGTGATAGACGGTATTCAGTTCGTCGCGGGCCGTCAAGTAGTACTCGACGCCGGGCGGCTGGACGGCCGTGCCGGGAATCGTCGCGGACCAACTGGTGCCCGAGACGTTGATCATCGGCAGGCTGACATAAGCTTGGGTGCTGCCCAACGGCCGATAGTGAACAGCCACGCCCTCGACAGCGACATTGTCCGTCACCGTGGCCGTCAATCGCAGACCAGCTCCCGGCACGGCCGACGTTTTGGGGGCGTGCGTGATCACCGGCAGGATCGTGTCCAGGGCCGCGGCCGAAACCACGTTGGACGGGTCCGACTCGGTCATGTCCGTCTGGACCACGGTGAACTTGTAATACATCGGGACGGCTGGCGAAACGTTCCTGTCGAGGAACGACTCCTGGCCGACCGGAATGATGCTGCTGTTGAGCCGCGTATAGGTGCCGCTGGCGCTGGTGGACCGGTACACGTTGTATCCGGCCAGCAACTCGAAATCATCTTGTGCCCAACTCAGCCGGATCGAGCCCTCCTGGCCCGTCGCCTGCAAGGTCATCGCCGCCACGCCCATCGTCTTGATCTGGAAGCGGAATCGCCCCACGTCGTAGCCCGAGACCAGCCACGGATCGTCGGCTGCCGCCGCGCCCGAAATCCGCATCTGGTGATAGCTCTCGCCGGTCATCGGCGTGACCCAGAACACGCCCTGCCAGGTGCGGCTGTTGGACCAGCCGCTAAAGCCTTCGGCCTGGATCACATCGTCGACCGACAGCCTCGCGGTATCGTCATCCAGGATCGTTCCCAACCCGGAAGCCTTGGCGATGGGGATGCCGGAACCGCCGGACAACACGACCCGCAGTGTCTCGTCGTCTTCGTCCACCAGATCGCCGATCACGGGTACCGAAATCGTCTGCGCGATTTCGCCCGGCGCAAAGGTGAGAGTCCCGCTGGTGGGTTGATAGTCCGCGCCGGCCCGCGCCGTACCATCCGCCGTCGCGTAATTGACGTTGACCTCGACAGCACTGGCCTGCGAGAGGCTGACCGTAAAGTCCAGCGATACCAGCCCCGCATCGCCTTCGGTGACCGTCGCGTCGGAAACCAGCAGTTTGGGACCGTCGTCGTCCAGGATCGTGGCTCGCCCCTGAGCCTTGGCAATCCCCGCTCCGCTGGCGTTGGACAGCGTCAAGAAGAAATCCTCGTCCACTTCGTTGGTAATATCCCCCTGGACAATCACGGTTACCGTCTTGTCGAGCGGGTCTGCAACGTCGGAGGTAAAGGTTAGCGTTCCGCCGACTTGCAGGTAATCGCTGCCTGCCACGGCCGTGCCACCCGTCGTGTCGTAACGCACCGTCACCGGCTTGGATGCCACCGGTTGCCGCGACAGGCTAACCGTAAACTCGATCACCGTCTGGTCGCCACTGCCCTCCGTCACCGTCACATCATTGACCGTCAAGACCGGATCGTCGTCCACGATGGTGCCGACCGCTTCGGCGTCCGCGATGGCCACGACGGTCGCTTGGGACAAGCGGACGAGAAACGTCTCGTCGCTCTCGTGCTGCAGATCCCCGAGCACGGGCACCAGCACGACCTTCTCCGTCTGGCCCGCTGTGAAGATCAGCACTCCGCTGGTGGAACCATAGTCCGTGCCAGCCCGAGCCGTGCCGTCGGCGGTGGCGTAAGACACCTGCACGTCGGCCTGGGCCGCAGCCGAAAGACGCACGGGGAACGCCATGTAGGTGGTCCCTGTGTCTCCTTCGACCAATTGGCTATCCAGGATCTCCAGCAAAGGCCCGTCGTCGCCGACGATCGTCGCGGTCCCCTGCGCATCGCTCAGGATGGCGTTCAGCGGTTCGGACAGCACGACCGTGAACGTTTCGTTGACCTCAGCATCATCGTCCCCGACGACCGTGACGGCAATCGTCTGCTCGACCTGACCCGGCAAGAAAGTCAAGGTTCCGCTAAGAGCCTGATAATCGCTGCCCGCCGTCGCCGAACCGTCCGCCGTCGCAAAGTCGACCGTCACCGTTTCGGGACTCGGCTCAGAGAGCGTGACGACGAAGACCGCCTCGATGGTCGTGCCATCGTCACCTTCGAGCAGCGACACGTCCGTGATGGCCAGCAACGGGTCATCGTCGTCCAGCACGGTTCCCATCGCCTCGCCATCCGCGATCGCGGCATATTCGGGGCTGGACAGCGTGACGGTGAAGGACTCGTCGAATTCGTTGAGCGTATCGCCCAGCACTTGGACCACGATGGTCTTCTCGATTTGGCCCGGGAGAAACGTCAAGGTGCCGGTCGCAGCGAGATAATCGTCGCCGACCGTGGCCGTGCCGTCGCTGGTGGCCCAATCCACGGTGACCACTTCTGCGGCGGGATGGGACAAACGCACCGGGAACGAAAACTCCGTAACGCCTGTCTGGCCTTCCTGAAGCGCCACGTCCTCGATGGCCAGCGTGGGGCGATCGTCGTTGATGATAGTCCCTTGAGCCACATAGTCCAAAATGATGGCCCCGCTGGGAGCCGACAGCAGAACCTGGAACTGTTCATCGAGTTCGTCGACGGCGTCGCCCAGGATCGGCACGCTGATAGTCTGTTGTCGCGGTGCTCCCGCCGCAAAGGTCAAGGTCCCACTCCGCGCTACGAAGTCCGCGCCGGCCACCGCTGTACCGTCAACCGTTCTGTAATTCACGGTTACCGTTTCGTTGTCCGGACAGTCGACCAGGCGAAGAAGGAACTCGGCATGAGTCGTCCCCGAATCGCCCTCCAGAATCGAGACGTCATCCCATTCGAAGTAGGGATCGTCGTTGACAATCGTCGCTTTGCCAAGGTGATCGGAAATCGCCACGTTGCTGCTGGATAACAGCACGAAAAAGTCCTCGTGATCCTCGGCCCAGGTGTCCCCGGCAACCGAGACGGCAATGGTCTTGGTCAGCGCGCCGCCGGGGGTGAACGTCAGCGTCCCGGAGGCTGGGTGGTAGTCGGCGCCCAGCATTCCAATCGCCGCCAGCGTGGCGGTGCCGAGCCTCGGGGTGCTGTAGTCTACGCTGACGGTCGTTGCCGGATCGGCGGACAGCGTGACGGTAAAGATGGCATTGGCCCGGGAACTATCTTTCTCGACGTAGGAGATGTCGTCGATCGAAATCAGCGGCCCGTCATCGCCCACGATCACCCCCGTCACCGTGCTGGAAACGAGCGTAGCGCCGGAGGCGTTCGAGAACTGCACCACAAACGTCTCGTTGGGCTCGATCTCCGCATCGCCGACGATCGTTACGGCAAAGGTCTGTTCCAGGACACCGGGATCAAAGGTCAGCGTGCCGGCAGCTGCCTGATAATCGCTGTCCGCGGTCGCCGTGCCGTCCGCGGTGGTATACTCGACGGTCACCGGCTGGTCGCTGGCTCCGGACAGACGAACGGTGAAGACCGCTTCGCTGCTGCCGCTGTCGCCCTCGACCACCCGGACCTCCTCGGCACTCAGCAAGAAATCGTCGTCGCGGATGGTTGCCACGCCCAACGCATCCGCCAGGTTGGCGACCCGCGGGTGCGTCAACCGCACGGAGAAACTGCGGTCGGGCTGGTGGGTGGTATTCCCGAAAACCGGCACCGAAATCATTCTCTCGGTCTCGCCGGGCTGGAACGTCACCGTTCCTCGACTGAATTGATAGTCGTCCCTCGGCGCGGCGGTGCCCGCGACCGTTTCGTAGCTGACACGGACGATCTGGTCGGACGCCGCGGACAGCGTTACGGGAAACAACGCCAGCGACGTTGCCGCGTGGCCTTCCCACAGCGTGACATCGCCGATGGCCAGCGTCAACTCGTCATCCACGATCGTCCCAACACCCAGACTGTCGGCCATCGTCGCCACGGTCGGGTCCGATAGCACCAGGTAGAAATCTTCGTTCGGCTCCAGTTCGATATCTCCCAGGATTGGCACCGACACCGTCTTGATCGTTTCCCCCGCTTCGAACGTCAGGGTTCCGTGGGTGGCGACATAGTCTGTTCCGGCCCGTGCGGTGCCGTCCTGCGTGGCATACTTTACGGTGATCGGCCGACTGGCAGGCTGCGAGAGACCAATGGTGAACTCAAAGGCATTGCTGTTATAGCCCGCATTGTTGCCGCCGACTGGATGGACGCTGAAGTCGGTGAACGGCTTGGCGGGGCCAAAGGTAACGAAGGGCTGCGTTTTTGGGTCCATGTCCCGGTTGAAATGCACCGTCAAAGTGACCGGCCCGGCGCCGATCGTCGGTACCTGCTCGGCAGGCACGCCGTTGATCAACACGCTCTCGACAAAGGGGAACGTCGTTTCCGAACCATGCTCCAGCGGCGTCCCGTAATTCACGTGGGCCGTCGTAAAGTTGTCGTTGTAGTCGATGATGGCGTGATTGATCAGCGTCGTGCTGGTCGTGCCCCAGAAGTTCTCTTCCAACAACACGTGCGCCGTCAACGGCGTGGAACTGCTGGGACTGTTGATACGCATCCAGCGGGTGATGTTCGGTTCCCAGTACTTGCTCAGGAAGGCGTTTCCGCGATTGACGCCCTGCAACCGCGCCTCGATGTACGCGTCGATGCGTCCATCCAAAAACGGCGCGTTGATTTCCTCCTTGGCCCAGCGGCCGGGGATACGAATCAGGTACCAGCCAGATGCGTTCGTTGCGTTCTGCCAGCCCATCGTGCAGTAGTAGCCCGAACAGGAAAACCAAACGCCTTCCGAATGCGCCGCGCCTTTGATCTTAGCGGGGGGGCTTCCGCCCGCCCAACTGGTGAAGTAAACCGGCGATCCGTCGCGCCACTGGAACTCGCCGGCCCCGATCGGCCGCAAGCCCATCAACGACATCTGGCCACGACCGAATCCCCAATCGAGTTGCGTCCAGTTACTCCAGTATGTCATGAGGAAGTTCTGCTCGTTCTCATCGGGGATCTGCACCACTTCGCCACCAAAATACTCGGCGGCCAGTTCCGCGGCCTGCAGGTAGTGGCTATTGCCTCCCTGCATAATTGCATACGTGTAGCCGTTGTGCTCGACGGTGTAGTTCCTGGCCAAGCTGGTCGCTGCGTCGTTGGGGTACCACGATTCATCATACGTCAAGGCGGGCGAGTACGTGATCGGCTTGTTGTTCTCGTTATCCTGTAGGACGACACTGTTCAGGATCTTCGCGCCTCCGCTGGGCGCCAGCCAGCCGGCGTCGAACAGTACGGTATCGTATTGATAATTGGCCGTCAGTGAACCGCCGCCGCGGAACTTGTGAAGGATCGTATTGCGGATGTGCCAGGCCTCGACGGTCGAACTGAGCTTGTCCCAATCGAGATACCCGTGGTCGATCGAGTACAGGTTGGTCATCTTGGGATTCCGCACCTTGACGTAGGACATCCGGGCGTTGCCGGATTCGGCGCGAATGTCCACCGTCTGGCCGGACACCAGGTACGAGGGAAGCAGCGAAACCGGAGCCTCCTGCGTTCCTTCGATCCGCAGCGCCCCGCGGACGATCATGTATCCGGTCTGCGGGCCGGGATTGTAGGGGTCGCTGCTGATCGCGCCCCACTGGATCTGCGTCCCTGGCTCGACGGTCAGCGTCACGCCGGGTTCCACCAGCACCGGACCACCCACGATCCAGAAGTTGTCGGCGGTCAGCGTCATGTCCTGGCCGATGACCGACGGCAGATTCCTGCCCCGCTGGACGATGAACTGGAAACTGTCCAGCCGCGTATAGATCGGATGCTGGGGATCCCAGCCGTCCTCAAAGTAGATGGTCACCTGAAAATTGATGACGTGATCGTTGGGCGCATCCGGCTTGACCCGGACGATCCACGGCGCCTCGACGCCCGTGATCACGCCCCCCGCGTCGTAGATCAGGCCGTTATCGTCCGTCGCAAACGGGCCGATGCCCTGCAGGATGACGGTGTTCGAGAGGATTTCGACATACGGGTCCGGCTGACTCGCGCCCGGCGCGTACGCATCCAGAATCGCGAACACGTGGTCGGCCTGTCCGGAACGGTTGATCAGTTCGAACCCGATGTGGATCGTCTCGCCGGCGTCCGCGCGTCCGTCGCCATCGTTGGCCGGGTCGATCGCCGGGTTGTCGAACAACCAGGTGCTGTACAAGCTGACGCCCGGCTTGGGCGGCTCGGTCAGCGCCGTGTACGCATCCACTACGCTGCCCGACGCCGCGATGCTGCCCATGATGAACCGCGACGAGTAGACATCCCGCTGCCAGAAATACGACCGCATCAAGGCCGCCACGCCGGACACTACGGGCGCCGCCATCGACGTGCCGCTCCAGGCCGCATACTGGTTGCCCGGCAGCGTGCTGTAGATCGATACGCCGGGCGCCTTGATGTCGTAGCCGTAGTTCGAGAAATCGGCGAGGCCGCCTTTGGGCGTCGAGGCCTCGACACCCAACACGTAAGGCAGCCCCGCGGGGTAGAACGGGGCATTGCCAAAGTACATGCTATCGTTGCCCGCCGCCGCCACCAACACGGCCTGATTCAACGCGACTTCCAACGCATCCTCGATGATCTGCGACCGCTGGTATCCACCGAAGCTCATGTTGATCACATCGGCTCCGTTGTCGACGGCGTATAAAATGCCCTCGGCGATGTCATCCACCGTCAGTACGCCGCTGTACTGCGCGGCCCGGACGGCCATGATCCGCGTGTTAAAAGCGACGCCCACGCCGCCTTTGCCGTTGAACCCCTGGGCGGCGATGATCCCCGCCACGTGCGTGCCGTGGCCGTGATGGTCGATCGGATCGCCCGTGTGCAAGTTGGGATTGGAAACGACGCTGGCACCGTGAATGTCGTCGATAAAGCCGTTGCCGTCGTCGTCGATGCCGTTACCGGGAATCTCCCCCGGATTGACCCACATGTTCGCCTTCAGATCCTCGTGGTTGTAATCCACCCCCGAGTCGATGACGGCCACCACGACATCCTGCGTCCCGCCCGGATAGATGCCGTTATGGTTCAGGTAGTCCCAGGCTTTCCAGGTCCAGGCCTTGCCGTGATGCCATTGGTCATCGTAGGCCGGGTCCGTCGTCGCGTCCGGCAAGCCCTCGATCACGGGAGGAATCTCGTTCGTCAGGCCCCAGGTAATGTTCATCTCCGCCGTTTCGACCTCGGCCATGCCACCCAACGCAAACATCGCCGCTTGCGCGTCCGCGCCTGCGGGCAGGTCCAGCCGGTACCAGCGGCCCAGTTCCGCGCGAGCCGCCGCTTCGCTCTGTTCCGGTAACGGTTCCGCTTCGCCCACGGATACCGACAGCCAGCGACCCGTCTCCAACGGAACTCGCGCCAATTGCGGCAGCACGGGGGCTGCCGATTTCGCACCGACCGTCAACAACACATCGGACAACGGGTAGAAGGCATTCGCCTGGACCAGGGCAGTCGCCGGTCCACGCAGCGCCATCGGCCACAGCTCTGGCGTGGTCTGCTCCCGCAGTTTGACCAGGATCTGGTTCGTCCCAGAAGACGCCGCCTCTGCAGCCGCGTCAGCTGGCGAAGAGGGAAGGCTGACCGCTGCGGAGACATCCGCGATAAACACCGGGCCGCTCGCGTCGCCCGCCGCCAAGAGTCCGCCCGACAGCAGATCGTCCGCATCGAGCATCAATCGCGGCTCCAATCCCTCCAACAGCAGACGCCGCGAAAGACTCGACCGCAAGCGGACCTCACGCCGTTCCGAAAACCGAGACCGCCCGATACGCATTCCAGACCCCCGGCGACGACTCATGACATTCTCCTCTTGACTCGGCGTGAACGCGTAAACCGGCAAGTACATCGCCTCGTTGCCGCTGCCCTCGCCCCACAGAATGGGAGCCATTCGCGACTTTCGAGGTTGCCGGCAAGCAAATCTTAAGGTAGGGGACTCTATCCCCTCCTGTCAACCGAAAGAGAAGAATTATCGGGGGGCATTAGGCCACCAATTCGAGCCGTCCCTTGGGCTGTGTGGTTCTGGGAATGCTCGCGCCAAGCCGCTAAAAAAAACGCTACCACGCACCCCCGCTCAGGCTGACCAGCGAGTCCAGTGCGGGAACACCGTACACGCGTTCGCAAAGATGGCAGTTCCAACATTGATTGCGGCAGTTCTTTAGTTTCTGCTCCAATTCGCGATAGGCGTCCGTGGCATAGAAATGCCCCTGTACTACATCCTGAAACCGATTCACATTGTGAGGCAACGTGAAACGCCTCAGGTCGCACAGCAAATCCATCCAGGCATTGATCGGCGCCAGATTCTGCTCCAGAATGTCCGCGAACGAGTGGACGAAGATCGCCGTGTTCTCCAGTCCGGCCCCCGCTTGGCGCATCCGGTCCCGCTCGGTCAGCGAGGCTTTGCTGGCGCGTATGAAGTCCGGATTGACACCGCGAACCAGCGCCACGACGCTGCCGCGGTCGAGGATCTCGTCCGGCGGATGCGTACAGCCCAGGCGGCCGGACGACTTGAAGACATCGACCAGCTGGGCATATTCCTCGAACGTTTCGCGCCGTGTCCAGACACAGCTCGTGCCGGCGCGAGGCAGGCTGCCGTATTGCGGATGAGCGCGCCACGTTCCGCATGTGGTGCGGCCCAGGCCCTGCCAGTAGATATAGCCGCCGTCGGCCGGATGACACCGGATCTGAATGTCGTCGTGTTCCCGCTTGTACGGACAATAGGGCAGGCACGCCTCCTCGACCAACAGGCACGTCTTGATGTCCTTTCCCGGATGTTTCTTCCGGTACACATCGACGGCCCGTTTCACCTGCCGGAGTTCTTCCATGTTCCGATTCAGGGAACGGTCGAGTTGAATGAACGTGTAGCCAAGTTCCAGGGAATCGACGACCATCTGGGCGTTGGTCACCAGCTGATTCACGGTGTTCTTCCATAACATGTCGGGAAACGCCCGCTGCAACACGCCGCTGGCCATCAGGTGCGCATTTCCGATGGTACAGCTGCGCAATCCCCGCTGGTAAAACCCCGCCAGCCACTTCAAGAAATCGTCCAGGACCTTGCGATGCTCGCTGGAATACATCTCCCAAGGGATGTTGATCTGATTCATAGTCAGCGAGATCTGGATACCCAGGTCGTCCTGCAGCCGAAACAGCCAATCCACGGCCTGATCCGACGCCTCGACGCCCATGACGTTTCCCCAGCTGACCGTTTGGCCCTGGTAGTTCGTGCGAAACACCTTGCCAAAGTAAACGTCGAAAATCTCGTCTCGAGTCTGGGGACTGCTGTTCTTGTACGATTCGTAGTGCAGCCGGCCCTGATAGCCCATCTGCGGCAACATGGTTTGGAGATCGGGATGCGGCCGCGAGAACCTCTTTCTTGTCAGTTCCCGCCACTTGCCGAAATCGTCGCCGGGGTTGCTTGTTGCCATCACATCTCGCTCCTGGAATGAAGGTCACGCTGCGCAAGATACCCGATCTCGCGTGTTCGGCAAGATATGCGCCGGCGGTCACATCGCATGCCAAGCGGACGCGATGTCGTCCGCCAGATCACGCACCGCACCAGCGCCGATACGTGGCCAATCGCCTTCTCGGCGGGTCGAGGGGTTCACGCGGGAACTTCCGCCGATATACTTAGACCAAGGGGAGTTTCGCAGCGACAGAGGCGTCGGATTCCGTTCTCAACGCCGGTTCACGCTGCTTCAAGGAGTCATTGCCATGAGTGTTGCTACGCTTGAGCCAACCGCCGCGGGCCGCTTTGCCGTGCCGCCTGAGCCTGTTCTGCCGCTCACGGTGGGGCAGTATCACGCCATGATTCGCGCCGGGGAATTGGAGAGCGGAGCAACGATCGAACTACTCGAAGGCTGGCTGGTGACGAAGATGACCAAGAGCCCACCCCACTCGGCTGCTACGGCCAAGACTCGTCGCCGGCTGAACGAGATCCTTCCTGACGGCTGGTCCGTAGATGCCCAAGAGCCGGTGACCACGGCAGACAGCGAACCGGAACCCGATGTGGCGGTGATTCGCGGTCTCCGAGAGGACGACGTCGAGCGCCATCCCGGACCGGAGGACGTCGGCCTGCTGGTCGAAGTCGCCGATACCTCTCTGGATCGTGACCGCGTTTGGAAGAAGCGCATCTACGCCACCGCACCGATCCCGGTGTACTGGATCGTGAACCTCGCCGATCGCGAAATCGAAGTTTTCTCGCGGCCTTCGGGTCCCTGCGATCAGCCGGACTTTGGGGCCCACCAGGTGTTCTTTCCCGGCGATCGAGTCCCGGTCGTGCTGGACGGCCAAGAAGTAGGACAGATCGCCGTTGACGACCTGCTGCCGTGAGCTTGTCCAAAAATCAAGACTCCCTGTTCCTCCTCCACCAACTCGGCGGAAAGCCCTTGGCAGCAGCCGCAACAGGTGCCAATTCAGTCGGCTTCAGCCGACTCCCTGTCTGCCACCAGTTTGAACCAGCGATTTTCTGGGCCATATTTTTTTGACACTAGATCTGGCGGTCAGCGAAACCTGAAATCGAGCTTGTAATTGTAGAGCCACGGGATCTCCGGGCGAATGTTTTCGGCTGCGAGTTTGTCAGGCAGGTTCTGGTAGTGGGCTCGGAGTTGCTCGACATTCGGAGCATTGTAGTACGTCACCAGGATCGTATCATTTTTCACGCGCACATCTCCCTCAAGGGCGAAGAACAGATCACGAGCCAGATGATTGGCATCCCAACTGCTATAGGGGGTACCCAAGCGAGTCCGGAATTGGTGACACACCGTTTGGCCAATCAAGGCCAGAGACATCTGAGCATAGCGGATATGCACATTCATCGTTCCGGCACGATGCCAGCCCAGGGCTTGGTCCGTGTTGAAAAACTCTTCGATATGCCATCGTTTCGGATAGGCTTCTGCCAAGGCTTTCACCTCGTCTCGATCTGCGGTGCAGCCAAAACCACTGAAGCTCCAATCCTGGGAGCGCTCGCCGTAGCGCTCCACGAACTGCCAATAGCTGCCTTGGTGGCGGCCGGTGAAATAGGCGGGCAGTTTGGTCGTCGCAAAGCCTGCCCAGTGGCGCTGAAATTGGGTTTCGGGAATTGCTTCATATTGTCG